>Ga0157370_10000554_pt1 | contig 46615 bp, 34 predicted proteins | sample C35metaG_FD_113463 | JGI IMG/M metagenome (GOLD analysis project Ga0157370, IMG submission 113463) | Corn rhizosphere microbial communities from Kellogg Biological Station, Michigan, USA - C3-5 metaG | ecosystem: Host-associated > Plants > Roots > Rhizosphere > Soil | place: USA: Michigan...
CGTTGCGGATGATCGGCTTCTGGTTGATGCAGGTGCCGGCATTGGAACGCATGAACTTCCGCAGTGGGTAGGCGAAGATGCCCTTGTCCACATTGGTCTTCACAGATTCCGGATCGCTGAGGAATTTCTCCTCGGACACGGGCAGCTTGCCATCCGGAGTGGTGACAATGATTTCCGCAGTGGCAGCTGCAACGATGCCGTCTGCCTCGGAAACGACCACGGCACGCGAATCACGGGCAGCCTTGCCTTCCAGACCGGTGCCCACCAGTGGAGCCTCGGAAACGAGAAGCGGCACACCTTGGCGCTGCATGTTCGAACCCATGAGCGCGCGGTTGGCGTCATCGTGCTCAAGGAACGGGATCAGACCGGCAGCCACGGAAACCAGCTGCTTCGGGGAAACGTCCATGTAATGGACGTCCGTGGGCAGGGACTCGATGAACTCACCGCCTTTTTCACGGGCTGTGATGCGCTCGGTGGTGAATGAGCCGTCCTTGGTAATCGGATTGTTCGCCTGGGCGATGAGGTAGTTTTCCTCCTGGTCGGCCGTGAGATACTCGATCTCATTGGTCACCTTGGAGTTTACCACGCGGCGGTATGGAGTCTCGATGAAACCGAATTCATTGATGCGTGCGTAGGTACACATCGAGTTGATCAGACCGATGTTCGGACCTTCCGGGGTCTCGATCGGGCAGATACGGCCGTAGTGGGATGGATGAACATCGCGGACTTCGAAGCCGGCGCGGTCGCGGTTGAGACCACCTGGTCCAAGAGCCGAAAGACGGCGCTTGTGGGTGAGCTCGGCGAGCGGGTTCGTTTGGTCCATGAATTGGGACAACTGGCTGCGGCCGAAGAAATCACGCACGACGGCGGAGAGCGCCTTCGGGTTGATCAGCTTCTGTGGCGTCATGCCCTCGATGTTCACGTCGAACAAGGTCATGCGCTCCTTGACCAGACGCTCGGTGCGGGCCAGACCCACGCGGCACTGGTTGGCAAGAAGTTCACCAACGGCACGCACGCGGCGGGAGCCAAGGTGGTCGATGTCGTCGATAACGCCATCACCCTTCTTCAGCTTGAGAATGTAACGCACGGCTGCGAGGAAATCCTCGGGAACCATGATGCGTTGGTCGGAATCCACAGTGATGCCGAGCTTTTGGTTGATCTTGTAACGACCCACGCGAGTGAGGTCGTACTTCTTCGCATCGAAGAAGAGACGCTTGAGAAGAGCGCGGGCGTTGGCAGCCGTTGGCGGATCACCAGGGCGCAGCTTGCGGTAGATGTCCTTCAGTGCGGATTCCTCATCCTTCGCCGGATCCTTGCGGAGAGACTTGAGAAGGATTTCGTCTTCGCGGGCGTCGATAACTTCCACATTCTTGTGGCCCAAGGCCAGAAGCTGGCGGACGATGCCGATGGTGAGTGGCTCGTAAGCCTTTGCAACCGTCAGCTCACCATCAAGGATGTCCTCGAAAGGAACCTTGTGACCGAGTTCGCCTTCATCCATGGATTCACTGAGGGCAAGAGCCTCAGGAGAGTAGAAATGCGCCACGATGTCGCGGTCCGTAGGATAGCCGAGAACACGCAGGAACGTCGTCGCAAGGAACTTGCGGCGGCGGCGGCGGCGGTCGAGGTAAACGTAGAGAAGATCGTTCGTGTCGAACTGGACTTCCAACCAGGAACCACGGTCCGGAATGATGCGGAACGAGTGCAGCATCTTGCCATTAAGGTGCTGGGAAGTCTCGAAGCAGATACCTGGGGAACGGTGCAACTGGGAAACGATGACGCGCTCGGCACCGTTGATGATGAATGTCCCGCGGCGGGTCATCATCGGCAGTTCGCCCATGTAAACGCGCTCTTTTTTATTACCCGTTTCGTCCTTCAGTTTGAAGGTCACGTAGAGGGCGGCGCTAAAGCTCTCGCTGTTGCGCAGGGAATCAAGGGAAGTGATCTTGGGATCCTCGATGTCATAGGCGACGAAATCGAGTTCGATCGCTTCATCGTAGCTTTTGATCGGGAAGACCTCGCGGAATACCGCTTGCAGGCCAGTATCGGTGCGCTCACTTGGTGGCACATCCTTTTGAAGGAATTCATCGTAGGAGCGGCTCTGAACCTCAATGAGGTTCGGCGGCTCGATGACTTCTTCGAATTTCCCGAAATAGAGACGTTCAGCCATGGCGTTTAGTGGTATTCTTCTTACAAATTGAGCCCGAGCCGCGAACGGTCTCAGGCAGTGTGGTTCTCAAGCGTGGAAAGGAATTGTCGTAATCGGCGCGAAAGCCAAAGTGTGGATTTTGAATCTCGCGCCCATAACGGCAAAAGTTCCCGGGGCAGAGAAAACCCCACCCCGGGAAAAATCAAGTAGCAGAAAGAATTACTTGAGCTCGATCTTGGCACCAGCCTCTTCGAGCTTCTTCTTGGCAGCCTCCGCAGCATCCTTGGGAGCGCCTTCGAGGATCTTGGCAGGAGCAGCTTCGACGAGCTTCTTGGCATCGGCGAGGCCGAGACCAGGAGCGACTTCGCGCACAGCCTTAATAACAGCAATCTTGTTGCTGCCAGCATCGGTGATGACGACGTCGAATTCAGTCTTCTCTTCGACTGCTTCGGCAGGGCCAGCGGCAGGACCGGCGGCAGCAACAGCTGCAGCGGCGGAAACGCCCCAAGTTTCTTCCAGTTTCTTTACGAGGTCAGCAGCTTCCAGAACGGTGAGCTTGCCGAGTTCTTCTACGAGTTGTTCGATATTAGCCATTTTATTTCTCCTTTGCGGTATCGTCGCCCCCGGAGCCTCCGAGGATTTCAGAACGGCAGCCGCCGCTCCGACGAGGAACCATTGTGGGTTCAGGCAGCGGCGGGAGACGCCGCTGCCTTCGATTCAGATTATTTACTCAGCAGCAGCTTCTGCAGGAGCGGCCTCTTCGGTCGTTTCTGCGGATTCTTCCTTGCCAGCGTCCGGATTGAACTTGGCTTGGATGACGCGGGCGATACGGGCAGCGGGCTCGTTGATCGTGCCGAGAAGTTGGGCAAGCACAGCTTCGCGGGATGGGATGTCTGCGATGGACTTGAGCTTGTCAGCCGTCAGGATGGCACCGTCGAGGATGCCGACCTTGAACTCAGGCTTCTTGAACTCCTTTTCGAAATTCTTGATGGCCTTGGCTGCGGCGAACACTTCGCTGTCGCCAGTGACGAAAGCGGTTTGCCCGACGAGGCTCTCGGCGATGTCTGGAAGACCTGCTTCAGCGAGGGCCTTCTTGACGTAGCTGTTCTTGGCCACGGTGGCCTTGGCACCGGAGTTGCCCAGGCGGTTGCGCAGTTCGGTGAACTGGGTAACGGTCAGGCCGGTGTAATCGATGACGATCAGGAATGGAGAGGCGTTAACGCGCTCAAGCAGACCGTCGATGATGATTTTTTTATCAGGATTGCTCATGTTCTTGGACGGGCCAGGGGTTAAGCAGATGCTTTGGTGTAAGTGGCGGATTCCAGAGGAAGGCCAGGAAGCATGGAGGCGGCGAGCGTCACACCTTGGATGTAGTTACCCTTGGCGGATGCTGGCTTGGCGCGAACCACACCGTCCACGAAGGACTGGGCGTTTTCGATGAGTTGCTCAGGCGTGAAGGATGCCTTGCCGATGGCGCCGGAAACGTTGCCGTTTTTATCCAGCTTGAAGTCGATACGACCTGCCTTGACTTCCTTGACAGCCTTGGCGACGTCGTCGGTCACCGTGCCGGTCTTCGGGTTAGGCATCAGACCGCGAGGACCAAGAACGCGGGCGATCTTACGAACTTCAGTCATCGCATCCGGAGTGGCGATGGCGGAATCAAAATCCGTGAAACCTTCCTGCACCTTCTTGATCAGGTCTTCGTAACCGACGTGCTCAGCACCAGCCGCGATGGCTGCTTCAGCAGCGGCACCTTGGGCGAACACTGCAACGCGGACATTCTTGCCGGTGCCGTGTGGGAGTGAGACGGAACCACGAACCATCTGATCGCTCTTCCGTGGGTCCACACCGAGGCGGAAGGAAAGCGTGACGGTAGGGGTGAACTTAGGCGCCGGGAATTCCTTCACGGTGCTGACTGCATCAGTCAGGGAGTAGCTCTTGCCTGCTTGGACAAGTGCTGCTGCCTTTTGGTAGCGTTTGCTGCGTTGTTTGGCCATTTTGGTATTGGGTTGCAGTTCTTTCGGAGAATACGGGATGCACTCCCCTCCTGCGGGTGCCGGACGTCACGCGAGTAAAGTCCGGCGAAAATTTCAGTAACCTTCGATTTCGAGACCCATTTGACGGGCGGTGCCTGCAAGAATGCGGGCAGCGGCTTCCGGGTCCTTCGTGTTGAGGTCAGGAAGCTTGATTTTCACCACTTCCATGAGTTGCTCCTTGGTGATCTTTCCGACCTTCACCTTGTGAGGCTCCTTGGAACCGGAAGCAAGATTGGCGACCTTCTTGAGAAGGTTACCGGCTGGTGGACGCTTGGTGATGAACGAGAAGGACTTGTCCTTGTAAACAGAGATCACAACCGGGAGCACATCGCCAGTCTGGCTCTGTGTGGCGGCATTGAACTCCTTACAGAAGGCCATGATGTTCACACCGGCTTGACCGAGTGCTGGACCCACTGGTGGTGACGGGTTTGCTGCTCCGGCTTTGATCTGGAGCTTGATTGTTTTGACGACTTCCTTAGCCATGGTAATGCGGTGTTAGTAAACAGTGGGGTAATGGGCGAATATCAGGCGCGTTCGACTTGCCAATATTCGAGTTCGACAGGGGTGCTGCGACCGAAAATGGTCACAGAAACACGAAGCTTGCCGCGTTCCGGGTCGATTTCCTCGACAATGCCGTTCTGACTCTGGAACGGACCGTCGGCCACCTTTACAGTGTCACCGACTTCGAAGCTGATGGCAGGGCGGACATTTTCCTCACGCTCCTTGATTTGGGAAAGCATCGCGTCCACCTCACGCTGACGCATCGGCGCCGGGCGGTCCTTGGTTCCGGCGAAGCCGATCACGCCTTCCATCTCCTTGATGAAAAACCAGGTCTTCTCGACGAGCTGGTTATCCTCGGTGTTGAGATACATGTTTACGATGATGTATCCTGGGAAGAACTTGCGTTTGGTTTCCGTCTTCTTGCCGCGGCGGATTTCCGAAACCATTTCCGTCGGCACGAGAACTTCGCGGATGTAGTCCGTCATTTCCTCGGCTTCAGCCTGGCGGGCGATCCGGTCACGGACCTTCTGCTCCTGGCCGGAGAGAACTTGGACGACGTACCACTGATCGCGGAATGGTGTGGTTTCAGGCATGATTAAGCGTGCAGAGAAAATGAAGGAAGCCCGGTAGCTGAAATTCAGCGGCCGAGATTACTGAGAAAGTGAGTGAGGAAAGAGACGATCTTAACGAGAAAAAGGTCCCAGAATTGCACGAAACCCGCGAGAAGAACCATGGCGATCAGCACCACCATGGTGGAATCGACAAGTTCTTTATATTTCCGGAAGCCTTTGATCTTCGGATCGGATTCCCAAGGCCAGCTGGCTTTGCGCAACTCGCCTTTTACTTCTCCGAAGAAGCCTGAGATTTTCGAAAACATGGGTCGTTTGACTCTGGGACTGATATGAAAATTGGCACGGAAGGTGGGACTCGAACCCACAACCAACGGTTTTGGAGACCGCTACTCTACCAATTGAGCTACTTCCGTTTTAAGTAGAGGCGATTTCGGGGCACCCGTTTTTAGGACGAGGTGCCCCGGAATCCAGCAATCCGGCGGACTAGCCGCCGGATGCCTCTATTGCTAAATTACTTGATGATTTCACCAACGCGGCCTGCACCTACGGTACGGCCACCTTCGCGGATAGCGAAGCGCATGGTTGGCTCCATGGCGATAGGAGTGATGAGCTCAACTTCGAGGTTGATGTTGTCACCAGGCATCACCATTTCAACACCTTCTGGAAGCTTGATGCTGCCGGTCACGTCCGTTGTGCGGAAGTAGAACTGAGGGCGATAGTTGGAGAAGAACGGAGTGTGACGGCCACCTTCTTCCTTGGAAAGGACATAGATCTCGGACTTGAAGATCGTGTGACCCTTAACGGTACCTGGCTTGGCGATCACCTGACCACGCTCAACCTGGTCCTTCTTGAGACCGCGGATGAGGAGACCGACGTTGTCACCTGCGCGACCTTCGTCGAGCAGCTTACGGAACATTTCGATGTCGGTAACGGTGGTCTTCTGCGTGTCGCGGATACCAACGATTTCGACTTCTTCCATCTTCTTGATGATACCGCGCTCCACACGACCGGTGCAGACAGTTCCGCGACCTTCGATGGAGAACACGTCTTCGATCGGCATGAGGAAGGTCTTGTCGATCGGACGCTCAGGCTCAGGGATGTATGCATCCACTGCGTCCATGAGCTTGTAGATTTGCTCCTTCATGGCGGCGTCACCTTCAAGTGCAGCCTTGGCGGAACCCATTACGATTGGGATTTCGTCGCCTGGGAATTCGTAAGTGGAAAGGAGGTCCCGGACTTCCATTTCAACAAGTTCGAGAAGTTCTGCATCATCAACAAGGTCAACCTTGTTCATGAACACCACGAGAGCAGGAACACCCACTTGGCGAGCAAGGAGGATGTGCTCACGGGTTTGTGGCATCGGGCCGTCAGCAGCGGAAACCACGAGGATACCGCCATCCATCTGAGCAGCACCGGTGATCATATTCTTCACATAGTCGGCGTGGCCAGGGCAGTCAACGTGTGCATAGTGACGCTTTTCGGTCTCATACTCCACGTGTGCGGTGTTGATGGTGATACCGCGCTCACGCTCTTCCGGAGCGGCATCGATGTCAGCATAGCTCTTCTTCTCAGCAAAACCCTTGTCCGCGAGCGAGTTCGTGATCGCTGCAGTGAGGGTGGTTTTACCGTGGTCAACGTGACCGATGGTACCGATGTTAACGTGCGGCTTGTTGCGCTTGAATGCTTCTTTTGCCATGGTGGTTGTGGTTCTGCGTGAGACTGAGAATGTTTTTGTAGCCGATGGAGCTCGTGGGGGGAATTGAACCCCCGACCTCATCCTTACCAAGGATGCGCTCTACCCCTGAGCTACACGAGCAATATGACTTTTACCCAACCTTCCAACCGACAAAAACACCGCGTCCAATCTCGTCTTGCGGGATTAGGCGCGGCACCCTGAAGTGCTGTAGGGAAGAGCGGGCGGACAGTAACAAAGCCGACCACCCTGTCAAAAAAAATTTGAGTGAAAAGAAAATTTATCTGCGGTCCTTGCAACATCAATGGTTACACCGCCTCCTTTGAGTCGGTGAAGGCCACTTCTGAGGGAATATAGGAGACTCGTTCGATGCTCAGGCAAGTCCCGGAAGCCATATCCACCTCCACAATCACTCCACAAAGACGCACCGAACCCTTCGCAACCGGGAATCGGGTGGGCAAGCCGGTCTTGAAACGCCAGACCACGGATTCCACCGTGCGCCCGAGAATGGAGTCATCGGGACCACACATGCCCGCATCACATAAAAAGCCGGTGCCATTGGGAAAGATCCGTTCATCCGCTGTTTGAACGTGAGTGTGAGTCCCCACAACCAGCGAAACCTTGCCATCCAGGCAGCGGCCCATGGCGATTTTCTCACTCGTGGTCTCCGCATGCATATCCACGATGATGGGCCCCACTCCTTGGGCCCGGAGTTTTTCTGCCTCCGCCTCGGCAGCGATGAAGGGATTTTCCAAAGGTGGTTGGATAAAGGATCTGCCCTGCACTTGAATGACGCCCACTTTTCCTTTGGCTGTCTCCAAAACCACACTGCCATTGCCCGGAGTATCCACCGGATAGTTCAGTGGGCGGAGCAGCCGCGGCTCTGTTGGGAAATAGTCTACAATCTCCTGCTGATCCCAGACATGGTCGCCCGTGGTAACGACAGCTGCGCCAGCGCGGAGCAGATCGATCGTTATTTTCGGCGTGATTCCCTTCCCTCCGGCAGAATTTTCACCATTTACGATGATAAAGTCCAACTGGTGGCGCTGTTTCAACAGTGGAAGTTGCTCGATTACGGCTTTGCGGCCCGGCTCACCGACAACATCACCTAAAAATAAAATGCGGATGGCAGACATGAAGGAATAGTTCAGCAGAATTAAAAAGCTGCTGCCACGCTCTACATTCCGTCACCTTCCGACAATCCTATTCCCGAATGGTCCCTACTTTCAAACGCCGGTTCCCTCTCGTCCTTCTGGGTGTCCTCAGTCTGGCAGTGATCTCCTGGTTCCTTACGAAAAACCCACCGCTGCCTCCCGCTTCCCCTGCTCACCGTGAGCCGGAGCCATCCCTTTCTGTCCTCGCGAGCGCACCGGATTGGGCTGAACTGGAAGTTTATCAAGGCACCATCACCCGCGCAGACTTCGAAACGCTGCTCACCACGGTATTCACCACCGGGCAGGCGTGGCGGCAGTTCATTGAAATCGACGACCATGAAGCACGCATTCGTACGGGAGCTGCCAATGAACTCTTTCACCTGCGCTTCTCTCCCAAGGAGCCTACCGCCCACGCCCCACGCCATTGGAGGAATGCCAGCGAACTCCCACCCGCCCCTAATGACAAACCGTTGGAGGGCATCCGCATCGCCATCGATGCCGGGCACATCGGTGGAGCGTGGGCAAAAATGGAGGAACGGTGGTTCGTTCTCGGAAACGGCACCCCCGTCACCGAAGGAGACATGACCCTCCACGTGGCGCAACTGATCAAGCCAAAGCTGGAAGCCTTGGGAGCCATTGTCTCCATGGTCCGTGACAAGCCCGAACCGGTCACGCCCTTGCGCCCTGCCTCTCTCATGTCCACCCTGGGCGATTCACCCGGCACAGGGGAATCCCCGGAATCGCTGAAAAAACTGGCTGAACGTTTATTCTATCGCACGGCTGAGATCCGCGCCCGCGCTCAACTAGTGAATGAAACACTCAAGCCGGATCTGGTGCTGTGCCTCCACTTCAATGCCGAAGCCTGGGGAAATCCGAATGAGCCGACGCTCATCGATCGCACCCATCTTCATCTCCTGGTCAATGGAGCCTACAATGATGAGGAAGTATCTCTGGCAGATCAGCGGTTCGCCCTTTTGCAGAAACTCCTTCAACGCACGCATGAGGAAGAGGTAAAGGTGGGCACCACCGTGGCAGATACTTTCGCTCAGATCAGCGGGCTGCCACCCTACACCTATCCGGCAGATTCCCTGAATGCCCGCCCGGTCAATGGCCACCCCTATCTGTGGGCACGGAACCTACTTGCCAATCGGCTCTACGATTGCCCCGTGATCTTCATGGAGCCGTATGTGATGAATTCCGTGCAGGACTACAACCGCATCCAGGCAGGAGACTATGAAGGACTCCGCCTGATCAATGGCAAGGAAGTGCCATCGATTTTTCATGAGTATGCGGATGCACTAACATTTTCATTGGAGAAATACTACCGGGCCAGCCGGCCAACAACTAACTGATACTGATTTCCCAACTGGCAATCAGACCACGGGCGTGATGCCTTTCAAAGTGGAAAAGCTGATGCGGCACATCGTATCCAGAAACTCGCGCATATAGGCGGCCTTCGCGCCGGCATCACTGGTGGCGGCGTAGAGATTGGCGAAAAGGCCGTTTTTTCGGATCGGACGATAGGCCACATAGTCACGATCCAAAAACGGCTGTACCGCCCAGCCGGGCATGGCGGCGATGGCCCGCTGGCTGGCCACCAGTTGGAGAATGGCCACGGTTAGTTCAGTCTTGCGGCGAGGGGGATCAATGTTGGCAGGCTTCAGGACCTCGCGGATAATGTCGATCCGATCATCGGGAATTGGATAGGTGACAAGCGTCTCTTTTTCAAAATCCTTGGCAGTTAGATATGCTTTATGAGCATAAGGATGCTGCCGGGCGACCAAAGCCAGCACCTCATAACGGAACAGCGGATGATAAACCACCCCAGCGCGCGGCTTGGCGGATGAAACAATCACGAGATCCGCCTTATCCTCCGCCAGCAGTCCTGTGGGATCCGGCTGGAATCCGGAAACCAGATCCATTTCCACCTCTGGCCATCCTTCACGGAAGGCATCCATGCTGGGCATCAGCCAATCGAAGCAGGAATGGCACTCGACCGCGATGCGGAGTTGACCAGCCTTCCCTTCCGCAATGCGGGCGACATCACGCTCCGTTTGCTTCAGCATCTTTTCCACATCATAAGCAGCTCCCAGCAGACGCTCACCGGCCGGACTGAGCCGCAGCGGATTGCTTTTCCGCTGGAAAACCCCGGCCCCCACTTCTTCCTCCAGAGCTTTCATCTGATGGGACAAAGCTGGCTGGGAGAGATGCAGACGCTTGGCAGCCTTTGATAGATTCCCTGTTTCAGCAACGGCAATGAGGGCACGCAGGTGGCGGATTTCAATCATGGTGGGCAAAGCATCATCATAAGTAATTTGAATGACGAACCTAAAAACAATGCGTTTTGTGAATACAGACTCATCCCCCATCATCCAGCCATCATGTCACGCACCACCACACACATCCTCGGCTACCCAAGGATCGGCGAACGCCGCGAACTGAAAAAAGCCACCGAACTTTATTGGAAAGGCCAACTCACCCGCAAGGAACTGGAAGCCACGGGCCGTGCTCTGCGCGAGCAAAACTGGCGCAAGCAGACCGCTGCGGGGATCGATCTCATTCCATGCAATGATTTCTCATTTTATGACCAAGTCCTTGATACCTCCTGCCTCCTCGGCAACATCCCGAGCCGTTTCAAGTGGGACGGAAAAAACGCCGATCTCGATACCGCATTCCTCATCGCCAGAGGCCAGCGTACCGCTAAGGAGAGTGGCGAAAATGCGTGCAGTTGCGGCGCGGATCACGTCTCCACCTTCGCCAGTGAAATGACGAAGTGGTTCGATACGAATTACCATTACATCGTACCGGAATTCCGCGCGGATACGGAATTCAAGCTGAGCTCCACCAAGGTGTTCGATGAATTCGCAGAAGCCTCCGCTCTCGGACTGCGGGCAAAGCCGGTGCTGATCGGCCCTGTGACCTACCTCACACTCGGCAAGGTGCAGGATGCCAGCCAGCCGGGCTTTGATCGCTTTTCCCTGCTGGAGCGCGTGCTGCCGGTGTATGAGGAAATTCTGGCAAAACTCGCTTCCCAGGGTGCGGAGTGGATCCAACTGGATGAGCCGATCTTCTCACTGGATCTGAGCGATACGCAGATCGATGCCTTCATCGAGAGCTATGCCCGTCTGAAAAAGGCAGCAGGCCCGGCGAAGCTCATCATTGCCAGCTACTTCGGCGAATTACGGGAAAACCTCCCGTTGTTCCTGGGGCTGCCCGTGGACGCTTTTCATTACGATGCCGTCCGCGCTCCAGAAGAGATCGATGAAATTCTCGCCCAATTCCCGAAGGACAAGATCCTTTCCGTAGGAGTCGTTGATGGCCGGAACATCTGGAAAAACGATTACGAGGCATCCCTTACTCTACTCAACAAAGCGCTCCATGCTCTGGGAGCAGATCGCGTGTGGGTCGCGCCATCGTCCTCTCTTCTGCACACACCGGTCACTCTGGAAAACGAAACGCTGGATACCGAAATCGTGGATTGGCTCGCCTTTGCGGATCAGAAACTCATAGAGGTAGCCACCCTTTCCCAACTGCTGACCGGCAGTGGAGACACTCATGCACTGGAAAATAACCGCGCCTCGCATGCAGCCCGCCGTGCCAGCACCCGCATCCACGATCCACGCGTAAAGGCCCGCCTCAGTTTCGTGATCCCGGAGGATGCCCGCCGCAAGGCACCTTTCGCAGAGCGCCAGCAACTTCAGCGCGAAAAGCTGAATCTGCCGCTTTTCCCCACCACCACCATCGGCTCCTTCCCGCAAACGGCAGAGGTGCGCGCCGCACGTGCCAAGTGGAAGAAAGGGGAACTCAGCGAGGAGGAATATGATGCATTCCTCAAGGAGGAGACACGCAAGTGTGTGGAGTTTCAAAACGAAATCGGCATCGACATGCCCGTGCACGGTGAGTTCGAGCGCAATGAAATGGTGGAATATTTCGGTGAGCAGTTGGATGGTTTCACCTTCACCTCCAATGGCTGGGTGCAGAGCTACGGTTCCCGCTGCGTGAAGCCACCGATCATTTTCGGTGACGTCCGTCGCCCGAAACCCATGACCGTCTATTGGGCAGAGTATGCCCAGACGCTCACCGACAAGCCGATGAAGGGCATGCTCACTGGCCCGGTTACCATCCTCCAATGGTCCTTCGTCCGAAATGACCAACCGCGCGACGTGACCACCCGCCAGATTGCCCTGGCAATCCGGGACGAAGTGGCCGACCTGGAAAAATCCGGCATCGCCGCCATTCAGATCGATGAACCCGCCATCCGTGAAGGACTTCCCCTCCGCCGGGCGGATTGGGAAAGCTATCTGGACTGGGCCGTGCATGCCTTCCGTCTCTGCTCCAGTGGCGTGCGCAATGACACACAAATCCACACGCACATGTGCTACTCGGAATTCAATGACATCATCCAAGCCATTGCGGACATGGATGCGGATGTCATCACCATCGAGACTTCCCGTTCCAATATGGAGCTGCTGGATGCCTTTGTGGGCTTCCAGTATCCGAATGAAATCGGGCCTGGAGTTTACGACATCCACTCCCCACGCGTGCCGACGGTAGAAGAGATGGAACACCTGATCCGCAAGGCCGCCGATCTGCTTCCTGTGGAAAACCTGTGGGTGAATCCTGACTGCGGCCTCAAGACCCGGGGATGGACGGAAGTTAAGACCTCCCTCATCCACATGGCCTCCGCCGCACAGAATCTGCGCCGGGCTTTATGCAACAATCACGCAAAAACTCATTGATCTTTAACGATCTATTAGGTATCTACGTCATCCTGCATTGATTTTATGCACATTCGGTTAATGTAGGAATCTGTGATTCTCAGACTCAGAACCCGCTGTCCGCACGTCGGCCAGCGGGTTTTTTTATCTTCATCCGCCTCATCTCCGGTATTCCTTCATCGCCATGGGCATGAACGATTGGAGGGCGGCGATGCGGTTTTGATCGAGCGGGTGGGTGCGCAGGAATTCCGAGCGTGGGCCTTCCCCCTTTTTCTGGCGCCAGGCGGAGAAGCGTTGCCACATGGCGATAGCTTCGTGCGGATCGTATCCGGCGCGAGCCATATAGATGGTGCCGAGTTTGTCGGCTTCCAGTTCGGCATTCCGTGAATTCGGCAGCATGACGCCCACCGTTCCAGCGGCTGCGGTGCCGGTGGCAGCAAGGACGCGGGTATTGGAATCCACGCCCTGGCTGGCAAGGACGCCATCCAGGATGAGAGCTCCCAGCGCGATGGTGGTGGCATTACTGATCCGGCTTTGGGCATGGTTCAGAGTGACGTGGGAAATTTCGTGGCCGAGCACGGCGGCAAGGCCTGCATCATTTTGCGTGATCTGGAAAAGGCCGGTATTCACGCCCACCTTGCCACCCGGCAGGGCAAACGCATTCGGCTGCGGGTCTTCAAAAACAACAAATTCCCAATGGGCATCCGGCATGTTGACGATCGGCTTCAGGCGTGCCGCGACACGGCGGACTTGTGCATTGTAAGCTGCATTCGTGGAAATTTTTTTCTTCCTCTTGTAGGCCTCAAACTGGCGGGAACCTTCACTCTGGAGCGAGGCGGAAGGAGCACTGGCATGAACCTGTCCCGTAGATGGATCGAATGATGATGTGGCGCAGGACGCAGTGAAAACGGAGGCCACCACGGCCAGGACAAGGTTTCTCAAACGTGGAGTCATGGCAAACAGATGAAGAAAGATCAGAGCTTGTTTTCCACCAATCGATAACGGTCATGGTAAACTCCCTGATTGTATTTCCGGCAGCAGGTATAACAAGCCACCGCGCGGCGGATGGGCTTCACCCGGTGAACGGAGGTGAGACAATGCGGGCAGACGTAGGCGTGATTCCGTTTCATCTTGCGGCGCTTGAACGGAAGATTGTGAAACGGTTTTTCATTGGCGATGCCCAACTCCGCACAAGCAGCCTGCCATTCCACCCCATGAGGTTCGATCCGTCGCCTGCCGCAACGCTCGTAGGCCACCAGATGGGCCAGCTCATGTTTCAACGTGCGCCACAATTCCTCAGGAGGGCATTCCTTCAACTTCGGATTCAACTCGATCATCCGGTCCGGCCACCATGCGCGCCCCGCCGTCGTTTGCATGCGGGGATTCCATGAGACGCGGACTTTGCGAGCGAGTTCAGGCAGGGCCAGGCTGCGCGCCGTTTCCACACACCATGCCGTGAGGGAAGGGTCCCCGTTTTCAGGCTTTACCGACGAAGCAGCCGGAGACTTCCGCAGCCTGAGCCAGGAGCTCCACTTGAATTCCAGTTGCGGCATGCTGCGGGCCATTCATGGATGGGTAGCAGCTTTTACACCACATGGCAACCGACGGATCACACATGGTTCAAGAATCGCCCACCCCCTAAACATCATATCCACATTCCGCGAGATATGGTCGCCAAAAATCCAGCGAGTTGGTGTGCCACTTGTGGCAACCAAAAGGCAGATGGCCTGCGTTTTCCGCGAGCAAGCGTTCCGGTAATGCTTCAAAGGAAAAGCGACGAGCCTGAGCGTAGGGAGCCACCCGAAATTCCGGAAATCTCCTCGCAACATCCCGGGACCAAAACAAATCCTCGTTGATCTCCACCTTACTGACCCGGTGGTGGAAAATGTTCTTCCTCCCGGCCAATTCGATCAGTTCCCGATACTGCCTCTGGCTGCCGCGGGTGTTCCGCATCCAGTCCCGGTACACGTGATGAACAGGGCGGATCAGCTTCCACCGTCTGTTGAGCCAGCGTGCAGGGGCTATTCTGCGAAGGGAAAACCCGGAATTTCCACCTATGCGGATGGTGGCAGCCTCCGGTTTCTGAAGATCACCTTTAAACCAAGGTGCGCCGATATAATCCCATCCCGCATCACACCATTCCTGCAATTCATCCCGGAAAACGAAGGCATCCAGCTCATAGGTGAGCATGAAATCGTAGTCCTGATAGTGATCATAAAGCCAAGGTGAAATCTTGAATTTATTGTAGGCACTCAGGGAGGAAAGAAAGGCCGGAGGCACTGGGTCGATCTCCAGTTGAGGAACCAGCTTCAGATAAGCCGATACGTTCATTCCCTGGGGGCATATCAATTTCAGGGGATGGGCCTCAAGAACGCGCCCACACTGGGTAAGCGAGATTTCCTCATACCGGGTGAGATCGGACTTGTGCGCAAAAATAGCCACCACTGGGCGAGACATGGAGCGTTTTACTGTTTGCAGCCACCTGCCACAAGCCAACTATTTACCATCCCTCCTTGAGTTGCACATCCCGCAAATCTCGTCATCTTGGCGGAATGGCAGAAAATCATTTCCACGGCTGGGCACTGACCGAAGGCGGCAAACCTCTGATCCCTCACGAATTCGACGCAGGAGAACTCCGGCCCGAACAAGTGCAGTTGAAAGTGGAATCGTGTGGTGTCTGCCACTCGGATCTATCCATGGTGGACAATGAGTGGGGCATGACACGCTACCCGCTGGTTCCCGGTCATGAAGTCGTCGGCATCGTGGAGGCTCTGGGAGAACAGGCGAAGGGCCTTTCCATCGGAGATCGCGTGGGCTTGGGTTGGTTCTCAGGCAGTTGCCTTTCCTGCCAGCCCTGCCTATCAGGAAGACAGCATCTGTGCGCCAAAGGAGAGCAAACCATTGTGGGACGCCATGGAGGCTTCGCAGACCGGGTGCGGGCCAATTGGGAATGGGCGATCCCTCTGCCGGAAAAACTCGATCCCGCCACTGCCGGCCCCCTCTTCTGTGGCGGCATCACGGTCTTCGCTCCTATTACGGACTTCGGTGTAAAACCGACGGATCGCGTGGGGGTGATCGGGATTGGAGGATTGGGCCATATGGCACTCCAGTTTTTGAACAAATGGGGATGTGAAGTGACTGCGTTTTCCTCCAGCCCATCGAAGGCGGACGAAGCGCGGGCACTGGGTGCGCATCATGTGGTGGGCACGCGGGATCAGGCTGCGTTGAAAAAATTGGCAGGCTCACTGGATTTCATTCTCGTGACGGCGAATGTGGCGCTGGACTGGGATCTTTTCATCCAAGCACTCGCACCTGATGGACGTCTGCACTTCGTAGGCGCAGTTCTGGAGCCCGTCCCTGTTTCTGCCTTCTCACTGATTGGCGGGCGAAAATCGATCTCCGGCTCACCCCTGGGCTCTCCAGCCACGGTGACCAAGATGCTGGATTTTTGTGCCCGTCACAGCATCGCGCCTGTTACGGAAACATTCCCCATGAGTGAGGTGAATGAAGCACTGGATCACCTTCGGGCGGGTAAAGCGCGGCACCGAATCATTCTCAAGCGCTGAACATTCACCCGTTCTATCAAAGCCAATAAAAAAGGGAGGACTACACGTCCTCCCTTTTTGTTGAATCTTGTCCTATCTCAGACTTCCTCGGCCGCAGCTTTCACGACTGGAGTCTTTGAGAAGCGGGCGACGACTTTCATCACCACCACGAAGAAGACAGGAACGAGGAACACCGCGAGAATCGTCCCGGAAATCATGCCACCTGCCACACCGGTGCCGATGGCATTTTGACTGGCGGAACCTGCGCCCGTGCTGAGCACAAGGGGCATCACTCCCAGAATGAAGGCGATGGAAGTCATCAGAATGGGACGGAGACGGAGCTTCACCGCTTCCAGCGTAGCTGCCACCAATTCCTTGCCCTCCTTCATCAAATCAAGGGCAAATTCAATGATCAGAATCGCATTCTTGGTGGAAAGTCCCACGGTCGTTAGAAGACCCACCTTGAAGTAAACATCGTTAGGCAGTTCACGGAAGGATACCGCCGCCAAGGCACCAATGATTCCCAACGGTACCACCATGATGACGGCTACCGGGACAGACCAGCTTTCATAAAGAGCGGCCAGGCAGAGGAACACAATCAGCAGTGAGACACCATAGAGCAATGGAGCCTGGTTACCCGAAATGCGTTCTTCGAGTGATTGGCCCGACCATTCAAAGCCGAGACCGGGTGGCAGCTTGGCCGCCATTTTTTCCATCTCCTCCATGGCCTCACCCGAACTGAGTCCGGGCGCGGAGCTACCTACAATATTCACCGCTGGCAGGCCATTGTAACGCTGGAGCTGTGGTGAACCGAAAGACCAATCGATCTTCGTTACCGCAGAAAGCGGAACCATACCGCCGTCCTTGTTACGAACAAACACCTTGCCGATATCTTCGGGCGTCATCCGGAACTGGGCATCCAGTTGCACGATCACACGTTGGACACGCGGGCCGTTCACGAAGTTGTTCACGTAAGATGAGCCAAACGCCGTCTGCATCGTGGTATTGATGTCTGCTAGAGAAACACCCAGGGCGCTCGCCTTATCCTGATCCAACTCGATCTTCATCTGTGCGGCATCGTTCAGACCTTGTGGGCGCACCTGCATCAGTTTGTGATTCTGCGCCGCCATACCCAGCAACTGGTTCCGTCCGGCATTCAGCACCTCATGGCCCACCCCGCCTACATCCTGTAACCAGAAGTCGAATCCAGAGGAGGTTCCCAGCTCAGGAATGGCGGGTGGATTGAGAGGGAAAACAATCGCATCCTTGATGCCACCCAGCCCCTGCAGGGCGCGGCCAATCACAGCCTGCACCTTGTGATCCCTACCCTTGCGCTCCTCCCATGGCTTCAGGCGAAGGAAGGCTAGGCCGGAGTTTTGAGCTCTACCTGAGAAGCTGAAACCGGCCACGGTGAAATAGTGCTCGATCTCCGGCTGCTTGGAAAAATATTCTTCCGCCTTTCTCAAGGCTTCCCCGGTCCGTTGATCCGTAGCGCCTTCCGGCAGGGTGATGGCTGCGAGGAAATAGCCCTGATCTTCCTCCGGCAGGAAAGCGGAAGGCATGTTCTTGTAGAGAACCACCACCACCCCTACCACGCAGGCGAGAGCGAGAAGGCCTGTGGAACTGTGGTGGACCAATTTCCCTACCCAGCCTTGATAGCGATGCGTGGCCTTATCGAAGGAGCGGTTGAACCACCCGAAAAAGCCTTTCTTCTCATGATGATGGCCTGCATCCACCTGCTTCAGCAGCGTGCCGCAGAGGGCAGGCGTGAGGGAAAGCGCTAGGAAGATCGAAAAAATCATGCAGGACACCATGGACATGGTGAACTGGCGATAAATCGTGCCCACGGAACCACCGAAGAATGCCATCGGCAGGAATACGGCTGTTAGAACGAGCGTAATGCCGATCAGCGCTCCCGTGATCTGACCCATGGCCTTTCGGGTGGCCTCCTTCGCCGGCAGGCCCTCCTCACTCATGATCCGCTCCACGTTTTCAACCACCACGATGGCGTCATCCACCAGAATGCCGATTGCCAAAACCATGCCAAACATCGTCAGGACGTTGATCGAGAAGCCAAAGGCCGCCATCAGGCCGCACGTGCCCAGCAGGGCTACCGGCACCACCAGCGTCGGAATCAGCGTCGCCCGGAAATTCTGGAGGAACAGATACATCACGAGGAATACCAGAATGATGGCTTCCACCAGAGTCTTGAGCACTTCCTCCACGGAGATTTTCACGAAGGTGGAGGTATCCAATGGATAGATAACCTTCACACCGGGAGGGAAAAACTCCTGAAGGCGCTTCACCTCCGCCTTCACTCCCTCTGCAGTATCAAGGGCATTCGCTGTAGGGGAAAGCTTCACCGCTGCGGCTGCCGTCGGCTTGCCATCAATGCGGGCCTTGATGGTGTAGTCCTGCCCGCCCAACTCCACCCGGGCGACATCGCGCAGATAGATACGGGAGCCATCGGTGTTTACCCGGAGCACGATGTTTTCAAACTCGCCCACTTCACGCAGCGTGGCACGGCCTTGCAGAATCACATTGAGCTGCTGGTTTTCCACCGCTGGCAACTGCCCGATCTGGCCGACCGGCACCTGGGTATTCTGCGCGGCGATGGCGGCTGAAATATCTCCAGGGGTCAGACTATAGCTGACCAGTTTGTTAGGATCCAACCAGATGCGCATGGCATACTGGGTGCCGAATTGGGTGACTTCACCCACGCCCTGGATGCGCCGGATGGGGTCCAGAAGACTGGATGCCATGTAATTGCCCAAGGAAATGGCGTCCATGCTCCCGTCATCGGTCGTAAGGGCGATGAACATCATGAAGTTCCGCGTCGCCTTGGCCACTACCACACCAGCCTGTTGCACCGTTTGGGGAAGGCTGGGAGAAGCGAGTTGCACTTTGTTCTGAACCTGAACCTGGGCCGTATCCGGATTGGTCCCTGGCTTGAAATACAGTGTGATGATCGCCGTGCCATTCGCGTCACTGGCGGATGACATGTAGAGCAGGTTGTCGATGCCGTTGAGCTGCTGCTCGATGACCGAAGTCACGGTATCGCTCAGCGTTTCCGAGGAAGCACCGGCATAGGTGGCCGTGATGGAAATGGAAGGTGGAGCTACAGCTGGATACTGGGCCACGGGCAATTGCGTGATGGAGATGATCCCCAGCAAGCTGATGAGAATCGCGACCACCCAAGCGAACACCGGGCGATCAATGAAAAAGGGAGCCATGTGAAAAAAGGATGAATGTTGAAAAGTGGAATTCAGGAATCAGGAAGCTCAATGGGCTTTCGTTTCCGCCGGATTTTTCTCACCAGCGGGAACGAACGGCGCAGGAACCACCTTGGAGCCAGGCTTGGCCTTAAGATTTCCTTCCATGATCACTTTCTCACCAGCCTTCAGGCCGGAGGTAACCTCCCACTTGTCTCCGGTAATGGCTCCAGTCTCGATCGTGCGAAGTTGAACGGTGTCGTTTTCACCCACGACCAAGACGGTGCCCTTCCCTTGCTGAATGCGGGTGACGGCGCGCTGGGGAACAGTGACGGCGTCTTTTCTTACCGCCTGCACCACGCGGCCCCGGGCGAACATGCCGGGAAGGAGAATACGGTCCGGGTTGGGAAACTCGGCGCGGATGGAGACCATGCTGGTCGTTTCATCCACACTTACCTCGGAAAAGAGCAGCTTGCCCGGCTGATTGTAAGTCGTCCCATCATCCAGCAGCAGTGTGACGGTGGCTGTTTCCGGAGACTTGGAGGACCCGGAGGAAAGCTCACGGCGCAGAGCAAGGAGATCCGCGCTGGATTGGGTAAAATCAAAGTAGATCGGGTCCAACTGCTGGATGGTGGCCAACAAGGTGGCGGTGCCCTGGCCGACGAGTGCGCCCTCCGTCACATCCGCACGGCCGATACGGCCGGAGATGGGAGCGGTAACAGTAGCATAGCCCAGATTGAGTTCAGCCGTTTTCTTTGCCGCCTCGGCGGAGAGCACCTCTGCCTCTGCGATTTTCAAAGTCGCCTCCGCATTGTCCAGGTCCTGCGTGCTCACTGCACCGGAGGTGGAAAGATTTCTCACACGCAATGTCTGCGTCTTCGATTGATCGCGGGCGGCTTCCGCACGGGCAAGGGCAGCAGTGGCACTATCGCGTGCTGCCTCAAATGGAGCGGGATCGATCTTAAAAAGCACATCGCCTGCCTTTACTTCGGAACCTTCCTTGAAGGTTTTTTCCAACAGGATCCCCGCCACCCGGGCGCGCACTTCTGAAACGCGGACCGGGCCGATCCGCCCGGGAAGATCCCGCGTGATGCTCACCGTCTCGGTCCCGGCAGGAAGATAGGTGACTGCTGCAGGAGGTAGAGCTGGAGGGCCAGCTTGCTCTTTTTTCCCGCAGCTGGGCAAGAGGAGCAAAGACAGGGAAAGCGGAATGAACAGAGTAGGTTGCATGGGAAAATGTCGAAAATGAATGTGAGTGCTTGCTGGCTTTAAAACTCGCTGACGCTTCATTCTGTATCACCCGGTAATGAAAGACGGAATGATTTTGAAGTTTCCAAGGTGGTAACTTTCAATTACCACCAAGGCGCATGGAGCTGAGGCATCTTCGATATTTTGTTTCTGTTGCAGAAGGATTGAGCTTTCGAAAGGCAGCCGAGCGTCTGGGAGTCAGTCGTCCTGCTCTGAGTAAGCAGATCAAGGATCTGGAACGGGAAATCGGGGTGCGGTTGATGGAGCGGGATACGGTCAGCGTTTCCCTCACTAAGGCCGGTGAGGTATTTCTCAAGGATTCCCGTGAAATTTTAATCCGGGCAGAGCAGGCCATCCGCCGGGCTGCAGAAGCGCAGAATGGTCATCGTGGCACTCTCCGCATTGGTAGCGTGGGAATGATTGCCACCGAGTTCCTTCCCAAAACGTTGAAACGCTTTCACGAACGCTACCCCGGCAGCGAGGTGAACTTTGTGGAAATGTTACCTCAGGAGCAACTGGATGCTCTGCGTGAGGGCACCATCGATATCGGTTTTGCATACGGACAGGATGCCGGCGGGCGCCCCGATCAGCTCAGCTTGTGCGTGATCCGCTCAAAATTCGGCATCGCGGTTTCAAAGCAGCACCCATGGGCTGATCGGAAATCCATCCCGCTGCGGGAAATTTCCCACATCCCCGTGCTGTGCCTGGGGCAGGGGCAACGCTCCGCGCATCAAGAGGACATCGTGCGCTTTTGTGCGGATGAAGGGTTCACCCCCTCGATGCTGCGCCAGATTGAGGGGATTGATTCCCTCTTCACCCTCATCGCAGCGGATCAGGGAGTATCCTTGTTACCCACGGTGCTCGATCTCGCTGTTTTGGACATCACCATCATCCCCCTCCAAACCATCGCAGATTGTGACTTCCGCATGTGGGCGGTATGGCAGCGGGAAAATGCCTCACCCATGGTCACGCATTTCATCCAACTCCTCGATGAGCGGAATCGCGGATTGGGGATTTGATAAAAAGTCTCAGTGTTCTGGAAAGGATGATTTCTCCAATCCCTCAGTTTCAGGCTCCCCGTTCAACCGGGCCTTCAGCGAACACTCCAGTTTCTTGGAAACACGTATAAAACCACGTAGCCACCACAGAAAAAGCAGTGCGTAATAAAGAAAGAGGCAAGTCCACATCCAAAGCGATCCGTCAACCTCTTGGCGACCCCTCTCGTGGAAGGATCGGCCCATATTCCCTCCATGAGCCCGAATGGTAGGCCGATCAACGCAAACCAACAGACCACTTTAAAGAAGAGCTTCATCCTGCGATTAACTATCATTTCACCAAATCTCCATCAGGGTTTACGAAGAAGATAGCGCATTGGGCTTACCTGCCAGAAAAAGGATCAAATCGGTTTTACTAATGACACCGAGGAAGCGCGAGTTTTCATCTGTGACCGGCAGCCGCTCGGACTGAACAGTGCTGAAAAAATGAAGCGCATCCACCATCGGCATGCCCGCCCGTAGACAGGGGTGATCGTCATGCATCACATCATGCGCGATCACGAGTTTCTCCAACTCCGGTTGATCCAGATAAGCGCGGATATCGTGAAGCGCCACCGCCCCCTTGAAGCGGCCATCATCCACCACGTGGAGATAGTCATGACGGCTATGCAGAAAGCCTTTTGCGATTTCACCAAAAGAAGCATGGGAGGAAATCGTTCCGTGATCCGCCTGCATCAGATCTCCTATTTTCAGGGTAGCAAGATACTGGGCCACTACCGCCGCCCCCTTGCGGGCAAGTGCATCCTTATACAGAGATCGATTCGTTAGGGATCGGCAGACATAATATCCCACCACTCCAGCCAACATCACCGGCATGAGAATCTGATAGTTCAACGTCAGTTCGAACATCATGATGATGGCCATGACGGGAGCACCCGTGGCAGCCGCAAGAAACGCACCCATGCCCACCAATCCGAAAGCCCCGGGAGCCATTCCCCACGAAGGAAAAACCGCAACCGCCGCCACGCCGAAAAGGTAGCCCACCGCCGCGCCGACAAACAAGGTAGGTGTGAAAACACCGCCCACCGCGCCCGAGCCGAAGGTAGCCCCTGTGGCAATCACCTTGAATACCAGAATCACTGCCAGCGCCTGCCACGTGCCCGGATGATGCAGGATACCGAAGACAAGACTGCGCCCATTTCCCGTAACCTCCGGATGCATGACCGCCAGCAATCCCACGATCAATCCGCCCAGCGTCAACCGCGCCCAGTCGGGAAGCTTCAGTTTCGCGAAGCCCACCTCGCTCCATTTCAGGAACTCCAGATAAGCAGGAGCCACCACGCCACTCAACAAACCTAACATTAAGTAAGGAATCAGCTCACGCATCTGTTGGAAGGTAAATACCGGAGCTGCATACAGAGCCTCCGTGCCGAAATGCGCGTGCGTGACCAAGGTGGCCACCACGGAGGAAATCACCAGCGGACCAAAGGCCTCCATCGCCACCGAGCCGAGCACGATTTCAGCCACAAAAAATGCCCCGGCAATCGGCGCATTGTAGGCACTGGCGATACCGGCCGCCGCTCCGCATGCCACGATCTGGCGTTTCCGGGCAATCGAAAATCTCAACCACCGTCCCAATATCGAGGCTGATAGAGCGGCCAGCAGTACCAGTGGTCCCTCCCTGCCGATGGATGCACCCGTGGAAGCGGAGAACCCTGCCGAGATACTTTTCACCAGGCTGCTTTTTACTGATAGATTCCCATCACCCACCACCACGGCCTCCATGTAATCCGTGGAATTCTGTTTTTTCCTGATACGATTGCCAAAATACAAGGTCAGCCCGGCCAATAGGCCACCCGCCATCGGCACCAGTATCCGCTGCCACCATGACATGGCCGCAAAGCTTACAACATATCCCGAATGTGAGCCGGTAAAAAGCGCGTGCAGCCATTCGGTGGCCTCCTTGAAGCCAATGGACACCCATGCTCCTACCCAGCCAATAACAGCTGCCCACAAGAGGGTGGAGCGCAACTCATTCCCCAACACCCGCTCTCCCAACCAGATCCGTGCGTGGACCAACCGCCGCATGCCCTGGCTGAGTTCTGGAGAAGCTTTGGAAAAATCGCTCATGGCAGCAGTGCGCGGAAGCTAGCCTCATCTGCCGTCATGAGCAACCGATCCAGACAGCCAGGCTGACGCAGGAACCCTGTTAGCCTGGCTACGGAGGCCAGATATTCACTGATGCATGGTGCCGGCACGCCATAGAGGAAAACCAATTTCACCGGTATCTGCTCTGGACCGAATGCCACCGGCGTTGGGCATTTCCCGATGACCAGAACCATTTCTGTTACGGCAGCCGTTCTGGCATGAGGAAGCGCAACGCCATTCCCGAGCAAGGGCGGATGCACCTTCTGCCGCTCCAGCACCGACAGCTCAAAGACTCCTGCGTCCCGCACTTCCGCACGTCCCCGCAGGGATCGGATCATCTCCCCAATCACTTCTTCCTCAGTAGTTCCCACCATTTCCAGCAAGACTGGAATGGTCCCGGAAATTCCCAATTGGCTCATGTCACCACTCAAGCAATCCTCTCCTCTTCCGGCGAAGGCAAAATGGTATCAAATTGAAACAAGAACAAAGCCGCCTCGGGAAGTCCCGGGCGGCTTTGTCGTGAGGTTGAGGGATGCTCCTTAGAACTTGAAGTTCGCGGTGGCGCTCATGAGGTCGCTGCCTCCGTTGCCGCTGTCCCGGTTGTAGGAGAAAGTGGCTTGGAAGGTTTCGCCGATGTCGAAGCTAAGACCCGCACCGAGGATGAAGGAATCCTGATCTCCCTGGGTAGGGGTGTAGGAGAAGGCAGGGCCATTGCCGCCATCGAGCTTGGAGTTGATATCGCCTTGGCTGTCTTCGTATTCATGCTGCCAGAAGGTCTGCACGAAAGGAACGATGGCGAGCACGGACTCGGTCTGGAGGGTGTAGGTCATACGACCACCCACCTGACTGCGGAGGCTGGTGTATTCCGTATCTTCCAGGCCGAGGTTGAGGCTGGAGGCTCCGGTTTCATTAAAGCCGTCGAGCTTGACGGAACTGCGCTGGATACTGGCTTGAGGTCCGACGGTGAAGTCACCGAACTTGAAGTCGTAACCACCGCCAACGACGACGAAGAGTTCCTGGCCAGAGGTGGTGCCGGTCGCAGTGCGGTCGAGAGTGCCGAACTGAATGCGACGCTTGCTGTCGTAGTCGATGTTGCCACCGCCGACAGCGGCATTGGCGTAGAAGCCGCCATTGACGTAGGTGAGGTAACCGCCGATGAACTGGCGCTCAAGGTCGATGGAGCTGTTGTCTGCAAACTCGCCGGTGCCGTCACCGTAGCCACCGAAGATGCCGATGGAGGTGTTGTGGGTGAGGTTGCGGTTGGCACCCACGAGATAGGTACCGCTCTTGAAGTCTTCCCCGGGGATGAGGCTCATGCCGCCATCACTGAAGTAACCGGAAGCTTGGCCCCAGAGATCCCAAAGGTAGTCGCCCGCATACGGGTCGCTGTAATCAACGGAGTTGATGCTGCGGAGACTGAGGGTCTGGAAGAGGGAGCTTGCCGTGCTTTGGCTGAGGTTGCCTGCAAGGGTTAGGGCGCCGGAGTGGAAGGCCGGTGAAATCTGATCAAACGCAGCAGGGTATTGGTCCGGGGTGAGTGCTCCCAGGGCCGCGATGACATTCGCGAAATCCGTGGAGTAGTTTCCGGGATTGGCGACGACTTCCTGAATGGCGGCAGCGACCTGCTGCTGGTTGGGCGTATCGGCATACTGGCCGAAGTTGGCGACGCTCAGGGTAAGAACAAGGTTGGAGCCATCCGAGGTGAGGGTGGAGAAGAAGCCGGGAGTGAGTGAGGCAATGGTGAAGTAGGATTCATCAAGGCTGCTGCTGCCGGCATTGGAGATAAGGGTGTAACTGCCGGCAGAAAGGGTTCCGAGTTGATCGAAACTGATGGCAGTGGTGCCATTGCCGGTGAAGAGGCTGCCTGCGAGATCAATGTGGTCGACAGAGCCTGAGACGGTGCCGATATCGAGGCGGATGGCAGAGTTGTTCGCGAGGTTGAGACCTCCGCTGAGGGTGATCGTGTTGATGGTGCCGTCCGAGAGCTGGATGGTGGAACCGCTGTTGGTGGTGGTGAGACCCTGAACGTTGCCGATACCGGAGAGGATACCCGAGAGGTTGACGGCGCCACTGTGAATGCCGTTGTTTCTCAAGGTGGCTCCGCTGGCGACGGTGGTCGCACTGAGAGTGGAGCCGCCAGTAGCGATTTCGAGGATACCTGCGTTCACGGAGGTGGTGCCCGTGTAGGTGTTTGCTCCGCCGAGGCTGAGTGTGCCGGTGCCTTGCTTGGTCAGGCCACCGGTTCCGGTGATGGTGCCTGCATGGGTGCTACTGGCGCTGGTATCGGAGGTGAGGGTCTTGGATCCAAGGACGACGCTGCTGGTGGCGGAACCGGTGAGGGCACCGATGGTGTCTCCAGGGGCGGTAATGCCGCTGATGTCAAGAACACCATTGGCACCCAAATTGACTGGGCCAGAATCAAGCAGGGAACCCGCTCCGGTGAGGGCGAGCTTGGTGCCATTGATAGCGGTGCCGCCAGCGTAGGTAGTGGCACCACTGAAGACGAATCCAGCATTACCTGCGCCGCCGGTGAGGGTGAGGGCGCTGCCGCTAATGGTGGTGCCGATGGTGACGGCGTTGGTGGAGTTGTTGGTCCAGGTCTGAACGCCATCAAGGACGACGCCACCGACGGTGTTGATGGTGAGGGCTCCTGCTCCGGCTTGGACGGTAAGACCTGTGCCGATGTGGAGAGCGCCAGCACCGCCGATGCCTACACTGCCAGTCTGATTGGAGAGGACGGTGAGGGATTTCACGCTCTGGTCAAATGCCAGGGTGGTGCTGGTGGCGACGGGGGCCGGGCTGGTGGCGGAGAAGAAGACATCGGTGGCATTGCCCACTGCGCCGACGGTGCCGGTGCCATTGGGGGCAGTAGAGAAGTTGGTAGCATCCCAGTTGCCACTGGCTCCACCCTTCCAATAGGCGGTGGCATCACCGGCCGCGACAGACAAGACCAAGGTGAGGGTATTGCCACTGCTGGAGTTAAGAGTGGCGGCCCGCCCGTTGATGAAGCTGCTGGTCAGGGTAAACTTGGTAGCATCCATGCCGGTGGCTCCGGTAATCAGATCGTAGTTGCCAAGTGAAGCGGTGCCGAGGGCCTGGATGTTGACGCTGGCAGTGCCTGGATCGGTGAAGGTGTAGGTGCCGCCGGTGAGGGCAATGCGGTCCGAACTGCCGGCGGTGGTGCCCAGATCGAAGGACAGGACATTGCCGGCGTGGAGGGTGAGGCCACCACCGATACTGAGCGTTCCGACGCTGCCATTGCGGAGGTCAATCTGGGAACCGGTGGTGGAGAGGTTGACCGATCCTGCGATGGTGCCAGTGCCGCTGAGAGTGCCGGAACCTCCGACAGTAACAGCTGTGCTGGCGAGAGAGCCAGTGAGGTCCAGCTTGCCGCCGTTGATGGCGGTGGCGCCGGTATAGGTATTCGCTCCGGAGAGGGTGAGAGTGCCGGTGCCATCCTTGGTAAGGGTGCCGGCATCGGTAGCGATGACGCCGCTGACGGTGGTGTTTCCTGCACCGCCCACAGTCAGGCCAAACCCAGAGCCACTGATGGCACCGCTGAGGGTGAGCAGACCTGCATCGGAATTGATGCGGGAAGCAGAGGCCAAGGTGATGGCACCGCCGAAGGTATTGTTACCGGAGATGTTCCGCAGAGCGCCGCCGTTAGTGATGCCCGTTCCATTGAGAGTGAGGGCTTCCGCTCCCACGGTGATGCCACCTTGGATTGCAAGCGCAGCTCCACTGGCCACGGTAGTGCCTGCAGCGGTGGTGCCAAGCGCGTCGGCATTCTGAATATTGAGAGTGCCAGCTGCAACGGTGGTGAGGCCGCTATAGGAGTTGGCTGCATTCAGAGTGGTCGTGCCAGTACCAGCCTGGGTGACGCTGCCGGTGCCGGTGATGGCGGCACCGCTGAAGTCCGTTCCTTGGACAACGGCATTGGAGCGGTTGAAGGTCAGGTTGCCATTGTTTACGATGGCGCTGGAAGTGGCGAGGGTACCAGTGGTGCCTCCGTTGCCAAGCTGCAGGGTGCCTGCACTGATGAGGGTGATGCCCGAGTAGGTATTCGCACCAGTAAGGACAAGGGTGCCGGTGCCGTCCTTGGTCAAGGTGCCTGCACCCGTGCCGATAACGCTGCTGATGGTGGTGTTCCCTGCGCCGCCTACGGTCAAACCAATGCCGGAGCCATTGATGGCACCGCTGATGGTGAGGGTGCCTGCATCTGAATTAATGCGGGAGGCGGATGCTAAGGTGATGGCACCGCCGAAGGTATTGGCTCCTGAGATGTTGCGTAAGGCGCCACCGTTGCTCACGCCGGTACCATTGAGGGTAAGGGCTTCCGCAGCCACGGTAATGCCGCCTTGAATCTCAAGGGCAGCACCGCTGGCCACGGTGGTGCCTGCAGCAGCAGTGCCGAGGGCGGCGGCGTTCTGGATATTGAGCGCACCGGTGGTAATAGTGGTAAGGCCGCTGTAGGTATTGGCACCGGTGAGGGTGAGCGTACCGGTTCCTTGCTTGATCAGACCGCCAGTGCCACTGACGACACCGCCAAAGGTGGAGGCCGCCAACTGATTGATGGTGAGGGTATTGGCACCCAGCAGGATGCTGGCGCCAGTGGCCCCGGTGGCGGTATTGAGCGTGCCGATGGCGGTGCCGCCGGTATGGCTCGCAATGTCCAGAGTGGAGTTGGTGCCGATAGTGACGGCACCGGTAGCGAGCAAGGAACCGCTGCCAGTGAGGTGCAGGACGGCCGAGCCAAAGGTGGCATCACCGATGGTGGTGCCTGCATCGTAGGTATTCACGCCGGAGAAGAAGTAGCCGCCGGTTCCGCCGCCGCTGAGCTTGAGGCCGAACCCGGTGCCTGTGATCGGCCCGGAGACGGTGAGGGCGCTGGAAGATTGGTTCTTCCAAGTCTGGATACTGGTGAGAGCTACCTCGCTGCTGATGGTGAGGGCTCCTGCACCGGACTGGAGGGTGATGCCGCCAGGGCCCGTGAGCAGCTTTTGGCTACCGCCAATGCTGACGCTTCCGGTCTGGCTGGACAGGATGGTGAGGGACTTGATGGCGGTGTCCGCGTTCAGCGTCGTGACTGTGGCGGCGGGCGCTGGGGAAGTGGCGGAGAAGAAGACATCCGTATTGCCTTGGATGGAAGTCACGGCACCAGTGCCGTTAGGCGCGGTGGAGAAATTTCCAACTGCCCATGTGCCTGAGGGGCCGCCCTTCCAGTAGGCGGTGGCATCACCCGTACCCAAAGAACCGAGCGTCATCTTGAGCACGCTGCCAGTGGAGCTGAGCGTGGCACCCAGTCCGCCCACGGTGCCAGTAGTCAGATTGAAGTTAGAAGCGTTGAGCGTGCCCGTAGCAGAACCGCTAAGAGTGATCAGATTGTAGTCCCCGATGTTGGGCGTGCCAGCACCCAGAGTGGTGATGTCAATCGAAGCCGTGCCGCTGGCAAAAGTGTACGCACCGCCCGTAATGGCAATGCTGTCCACAGTGCTGTTGGTGGAATTGAAATCGAAGTGCAGGACGTTGCCGGAATTAAGCGTCAGGCCGCCGCTGAGAGTAAGAGTGCCGATGGAGTTGTCACGCAGATCGATCTGGGCGGCTCCGGCGGAGGCGGTGACCAGGCCGGCGACGCTGCCTTTTCCGCCCAATGCACCACCCGCATTGATGGTGACGGCGGTGTTGGCGAGGGAGCCGTTCACGAGGATGCGTCCCCCGTTGATGGTGGTGGCACCGGTGTAAGTATTGGCTCCGGTGAAAATGGTTGTGCCTGCGCCCGTCTTGGTGACCGCGCCGGTGCCGCTGATAACGTAGCCTGCGGTGTGGTCGGTCAGCCAGTTGTAGGCGAGGGTGCCGTTGTTGACGACGCCCGTGGTCGTGGCGATGGTGCCATCGGTAGTGCCATCTCCCAACTGCAGTGTGCCTGCGCTGATGGTGGTAATGCCAGTGTAGGTATTCGTCCCGGTGAGGACGAGGGTCCCTGTTCCATCCTTGGTAAGAGTACCCGTGCTGATGACACCGCTGATGGTGGTATTCCCTGCTCCACCCACAGTCAGGTCAAAGGCGCCGCCGATGGCACCGCTGAGATTGAGGGTGCCTGCGTCCGAATTGATACGAGAGGCGGAGGCCAGAGTGATAGCACCGCCGAAAGTGTTAATGCCGGAGATGTTGCGTAGGGCGCCGCCGTTGGCGATACCGGTGCCATTGAGAGTGAGGGCTTCCGCTCCTACGGTGATGCCGCCCTGAATTTCGAGTGCGGCTCCGTTGGCCACGCTGGTACTGCCGGCGATAGTGCCTAGTGCGGTGTCGTTCCTGATGTTGAGCACGCCGGCGTTGATGTTGGTGACACCGGTGTAGGTGTTGGCTCCGGTAAGGGTCAGGGTTCCTACTCCGAGCTTGGTCAGACCTCCCGTCGTCTGGTCCATCACCTGACTGATCGTGAAGTTGTTTGCGGCATCCGCGATGTCCAGAGACACCAGTTTCGTCGCAGTGAATGTCGGTGTATGGGAGCCGAAGCTCGTCATCGTTGTGCCGGTGACCCGAAGCGTGCCACCGTTGAAGACGATTCCATTGGTCCCGCCGCCACCGAGGTTATACGCGCCGACGGTGTCCGAGGAAACACTCAGCGTGCCAGCTGTTAGGATCGTCGCCCCGGTGTAGGTATTATTCCCGGCGAAGATCATGGTGCCGCTGCCCACCTTTTCCACAGAATGAGATCCGCCCGTCTCGCTGATGGCCGCATTGATGGTGGAGGCGGCGGAATTGCCATTATGGCCGAGTTGGATATTCCCGCCTGCCACAATGGAACTTGTCGCACCGATTATCGTGCCGTTTTCGAGGCGCAGTGCTCCCAGATTTTCGGTATTGCCTGCTCCGGCGATGTTGAAGGTGACGCCATTGATCGTCGAACTCACCGGAAGATAGAAAGTCGCTCCGGCGGCGATGTTGACAATCGCTCCGCTGCCAAAGTTTGCCCCTGCCCCGTTCAACACGAACTTGGCTCCGCCAGTGGTGTTTACATTGAGCGTGCCAGTGAAGTTGTTCAGGGCGGCTGCGTTTGTCAGGTTTACTGTGAAAGCTCCGGTGCTAGCGATGACACCACTCCCGGTAAAGATGTTCCCTATGTTGCCATTCACATTGAGATTCGCTGTACCGGCAGCGCCGATCGCCACCGTGCCGGTACCGAGGCCACCTACAGTTGTGGTCGTGACCGCTCCCGCAGAAATCGTCAGTCCGCCGGAAAAGGTATTATCGACATTGAAGGTCACCGTGCCGGTTCCATTCTGAGCAACCGAACCCGTGCCGCTGATAGCTGCCGTGGAGAAGTCCGTCCCTTGAACTAGGGCGGTGCTGTGGTTGAAAATCAGGGTACCATTGTTGAGGATTGAGGCGGCAGCATTGACCGAGCCAGTCGCCCCGCCATTGCCGATCTGCATGGTGCCTCCGCTGGCAATGGTAACGTTGCTAGTATTGGCATTCGTGCCGGCCACTGTGAGAGTGCCACCACTGATGATGAACGCTCCGGTGCCGGTGTTGTTACCATTTAGAGCAAGGGAACCGGCATTGACAGTATAGGCCCCGTTGCCGGTGTTGTTGCCATTGAAAATAAGCGAACCGGCATTAACGGTGGTGGAGCCGCTGTAGCTGTTGTTCGTGTTGATGGTGGCGGTTTTCGTTCCATTCTTGATCACCGATCCAGCGATGATGCCGGTACCATCACTGCTGGAAATAGTGTAATCGAGGACCGAGTTGGAAAAAAGAACGGTGCTCGGAGCCACACCGCCGGTGATGACGACAGAAGTGGTGGTGGGTGCTGTGTTACCGGCACCTGAGTTGTAGGTATCGGCAAACTCCACGCCGTCACCTAACCAGAAGTTGGTAGGCGTGTGGGCGGTCTTGGTGGACCAGTTGTTGGGACCCGCATTGTTGTTTGTCGGAGCAGTGGTCCATATCCCGCCACCCGCGCCGGACCAGACAATGGTGTCCCCCGTAATACTGAGAGTGATCGTATTTCCGGAGTTTCCGAGCGTCGCGGTCTGACGGCTGCTCAACCCTGCAACATCGGCTGGGTTCAACGTGAAATCACTGAAGGAACCGACGAGGGTGCCGTAGGTAAGCAGATTGTAGGTGCCCGTAGACCATGCCGGAGCGGAGAGGAATTTAAGGGCGATAGGGCTACCGCCAGTGGTGAGAGCGCCGGTGACCACGATGTCCGAGGCGGTTCCGCTTTTGTTGAAACTGATCGTTCCAGAGCCGCTGAAGGTCAACCCGCCCAAGGTAAGGGGAGTGGAGGCATTGCTATTGATGAGAGCACCGCCGGAGGCGATGGTGGTAAGCCCGTTGACCACTCCCGCACCGGAGAAGGTGGCACCGGATGCCACGCTGACTCCCGAGGTGGCGGACAACCCGGCATTCACCTGCAGAGTGCCTGCGGAGACGATGGTGGGACCAGAATAGGTGTTGGTACCGGTGAGTATAGTGGTGCCAGACCCGGCAAAGGTCATGCCTCCACTTGTGTTGGCTGCCGTCGTGATAGCGCCGAGCGTGGCAGCCGTCGAAGCGCCACCGCCGGAAAGCGTTACCGTGGTGGGATCAACCGTGTAGCTACCCGGACTGGTGATGACGATGCTGCCGACCTTGTAAGTGCCATTGCCCGTACCGTCGTCTACCATTACGGCGTAGCCGGTTGCCGTATTACCTGTACCACCCGTAATGGTCACTAGCGGTGCACCGATGTAGCCCGAACCACCATTGGTTACTGCGATGGAAGTCACCCCGGTGCCCGTCGCTCCGGTAAGCCCCTTGTTGATCGAAATATTGGTACCGCTGTTGTCGATCGTACCTCCGTTGCTGTAAACGGTGATCGCATCGACATTTGTACCGACGAAATTGACTCCCGCGTTTGTCGCGGTGGCTTTCAGCGTGCCGCCGTTGAAGTTGAGCAGCGCCGTTGGATTTGCGTTTGTCGCAGTCACGATACCTGTCGTGAGCGTGCCGTTTGTCAGCAAGTTGGCAACGCCGAGCGTGCCGACAGTGTTGCCGTTGGCGAGGTCAAGGCCGAGTGTCGCGCTACCCGTTGTGCCTACGGCTGCCGCGCCGGCACCGCCGCCAACAGTAAGAACGGAAGAGGCACCGGCGGTGCCCGCACTGTTCAACTGGATGCGCGTGGAAGCTACTGTGCCGCCGAGCGCATTCAAAACACCGGAACTAGTCGCGCCACCACGACCGATTGCGACAACACCCGTAGTAAATGTGCCACCCGTGATGTCCATCACGCCTTTCGTATCGTTCAAGCTCGCGCCAATGCCGACTTCATTGGACGTCAGCGCACCACCGGAAAGGCTGTAGTAACCATAACCACCTGCATTCGAACCGATGCGGAGGTTGTCGATGCCTGCCGCTTGCGTCAGGGTCAGCGTACCGCCGCTCTGGTAAACCGCGCCACCACCGGTCCCTGCACCAGCATCACCGACAAACAGACTGAAGCGGTTGAGATTCGCACCAGAAGTGATATTGAGCCTGGCTTTTGTATTGGCCACGGTGCCTACCCTGAAATTGCCATTAACTGTATTGGTGCCGACGGTATTAGAGAGAGTCAGGGTGCCACCAGCCACGTTGATTGCTCCCGTAAAGGTGTTTGCCTTGTCCAGCACCAGCGTGCCGGTGCCAAGCTTGGTCAGACCGATGGTCCCGCCATTCGCGCCCGTGGAGTTCGCGATAATGTTGCCTTGTGTAAAACTGCCCCCCGAAGCATTAGTGGTGTCCAGAGCAATGATAGACCCGGCTTGCATGCCGCTTGTAGGAGATGCGGCCACGGAGAGATTGGCTAATAGGGTGTCAAGATCACTGACAGAAAACTCACCGGTGCCGCCGACATTGAGACCCAGTATCGCACCGCTTTTCACGTTGATGTTGCCCGGCGTCCAGTTTGCGACGTTGCCGTTGTAGAGCGAAGCAGTCTTGGCAAACTGCAAGGTGCCCGCATTGATCGTCGTCACACCGGTGTAGGTGTTCACTCCAGAGAGAACGGTGGTGCCATTGCCCAATCTGGTAAAACCACCACTGCCGGAGATACCGCCACTAATGGTACCACTAACGATGCCAGCGATGCCGTTGCCGCCTATCGTGGTATTGGCGTTGAGCGTGATGTTCCCGGACCAAATGCTGCCACCTTCAATGCGAAGCTGGCCGAGCGCTTCCCCCGTCGTGCCGCCGTTGAGAACCAAGGCGCTGCCATAATTCAAACCGTTCCCCACATAGAGCGTGCCGTTGGCTGCAACATTGATCGTGGCGCTGGAAGAGATCACATTGGCCTGGGTCGCATTGGTGAACTGAAGCTTGCCGGCACCTGAACCGTTTCCGATGTTGAGCGTGCCGGTAAAGCCATTGAGAGCACCGGAAAGCGTAAGAGTGTTGGTACCCGTAGGCAGTATGGTGTTGATGATGCCGGCACCTGAAAAGGCATTGGCAACCGTCGCGGCGCCGGTGCCCGCATTGATAGCTGCGATGCCGCCTGCATTTACCGTTACCGCGCCTGTGCCGAAGCCACCTGCATTGGTGATACTCACCGTCCCCGCATTGATGATCGTGCCGCCGCTGTAGGTGTTTGCACTACTGAGAACCAATGTTCCCGTGCCGAGCTTGGTCACCGAATTGGTTCCCGACAGCACCTCCGCAATGGTGGTGGTAAAGGTCGGGTCAACGGTGATGTCCGAGTTCCCGTCGGTCGATAGATTGATCGAGGCGGCGCTGCCATTTGCGATCGTCCACGATCCGCCAAAAGTCATATTGTCCACGATATTGACGGTCGTAGGGGTCACCGTCTCAGGTGTCGCCCCGAAGATGGCGCTCTGCCCGTCTGTCCATACCACTCCCCCAGTCCAGTTCTCATTACCCGCAGCAGTGCTCCAGTTATCACTGGGACCGGCATTGTTCCACGTCAATTGCGCAAATGCACCTGCCGAAGCAAGCATCGAAACCGCAAAACCAAAGCAGAAGGAAACGTGGGACGGAAAGGAACGGGAACGAAAACGAAGCTGCTTGGGTTTCATAATGGGGTGTCTGAAAAAGAAGAGATTCTTTTAATGAATGGCCATCCTATTCCTGATGAGAATAGAGCAAAATGGGTTATGAGGTAACTTATGCAGAGGCTGGGGAAGGGAGGTCGATCAAAAAGTGAACAAAAATATGTCCTTCTTGCCATCCGCCTCCTCATTATTGACACAACATGCTGATAACCGGATTTTGTTAGGGGAAAATCCAAGTCAATATGAGAAGATTTTAGCTAGAACCAAAAATCAAAATCCATTGATTACCAATGCTTAGACTTCAAAAAAGGACTGAAGCAATTTCAGGCAAAAAAAGCCAAGCCACCCCACGCCAAAAATCACGATTTGCCGGAACGCAAATCGTCTTGATCCATCAAGCAAATCGATGCCGAAATGAAGACATTCGAGACCCTTCTCTCTGTGCAACCACACTCCCTATCGGCAGGCAGTGTGACAGATTACTCCCGCTTGCTACCGAACTTGATGGCTTCCACTTTCGCGCTAGAGGGCACAAAAACACCCAGTTACAAAGGACCGACTGGTGCCCCCGTCAAGAATCGAACTTGAATCTAGAGTTTAGGAAACCCTCTTTAATTACCCTAAAATCCTATTCAGTGTAATAAATTTCTTGTTGTCCTGCGATTCGATACGACCACGATACGGACATGCAAAAAACGACCCTCCTCCCCTATAAAGTAAAAGTTCATGGGAATGAACGTTGGCGAATCTATTTGGGCAGGGTGGATGGAAAGGACCGCTACGAGACTTTCCGATTCAAGGAAGACGCCGATGCGCGCTCGCGAGAACTCAAGCCTAGAAGGAGAAAGCAAGGAGAAGAAGCTGCCGAGGTCCCCGCAGACGATGTGCTACGTTGGGATCGAATTAACACACGCCTTCTGGAACTTGGCAGCTCCTTGGCCGCAGTCGGAGATAGGGCTATCGGAGACCTGGAGAAAACTATTAAAAAGGGAACACTGGAAGAGCTGAAAACCGCTTTTTTTCTCTCCCAAGGTGGTGACTTGGAAGATAGTTCTATTAAAGACTTACGTCGCCGCATCGTGGCATTCACCAAATATGCTGGAGGAGGCAGCAAACCAGCATCCAATGCAAATACTCTAACTGTAACGCGATTCCTCGGCTCGTTAAAAACCGGTAGGCAAGATCGAAAAAATTACCGCACGGTTCTCAATAGGTGGTTAGGGTGGGCAGCTCGAGATGGATGGCTGCCTGAGAATCCCGTACCTCCTTTAGAAAAAGGTAGCGCTAAGACAAAGAAACGAAATAGAGGCAAAGCTGTCACACTCTCTCCATCCCAAGTAAGAAAGCTTCTAAAAGATGCCGTCGCGTCTGGAGACATGCAGGTCGTCTCCCATTTGGCCATCTCACTTTTTGGAGGAGTTAGGCCCGAGGAGTTTCGCGGGAAAGCAAAAATCAACGGTGTATCCAGGACTGTCACCACCAACTGGGAAGACGTCACAGGAGGGATGATTCACATCAAAGAAGAATGCAGCAAAGTTAAAATGGGGCGACAATTCGAATGCCATCCCACGCTCACGGCGTGGCTCAAATGGATCGAAAAAGAGTCTCCTGTTGGATCACTCAAAGGTCCGATCCTCAGTGGCTATTGGACGACACGCTGGAAAAAATGGCGCCAAAAATACGCGAAAGATCTTCTGGGCAATATGAGAGGCAGAGGTAAAGGAGTCGCGGACGGCACAATGGTAGATAGGCGTGATATTCTCCGCCATACATTTGGAAGTTGCCGGGTTGCTGACACTAAATCGGCTACTGATACAGCATTTGAAATGGGAAATAGCCCCGATGTAGTGCTCCAATACTATTACGATTATAAATCACTGGGAAAGATTGCGAAGGAGTTTTGGTCCCTCACTCCCGATGAAATCTTAGCACCATCAATTGTTCCCTTAAACAAAAGGACAAAAAGCTCATAAGCATCGACTCGTCACTGGCTTCAACCTGCTTAGAATGCGATTTGTAAGACCCGGAATTCATTCATTGCTGTAAGATTGGCCTATTACCTCCTTGGCCTGAGCAAGAACCATGGCCTTCAGAACCAGTTCCTCGAACATCCGCATTCCCAGGCACCCCGCGGCGGCTTCCCGGATTGCTTGGCCGATGAGCTTGTCCCAGTGGGGACGCGCATGGAGAGGAATCTTCGTCACCAGTTTCCGGGCCACGGCGGCGTAGTCTTCCGGAATCATGGGTGGCAAAACTGCGATCTCATCCCGGAACCGGAGGCGCAGTTCGGCATCGATGGATCCAAGGATCTGCTGTCGGCTGGGCGGCTCGGGAAAGGCGGCTGCGGTTGTGGAAAATCCCAATGACCGGGTGTTGCTCTTCCATGCCCCCTGCCAGGCTCCACAGCCCACCACGAACACCCGGTGACAGAGTTGATCACACAGACATTGCCGTTCGTCACCGGGCAGAACTTTAAGATATTCGATGGTGTCCTCCCACAAAGCGGTTGCTGACATCGCAGCTTCATTCTGGGAAGGCAGTGACACGCAGGGTGGAATCACAGAATCCAACACATCATGCAACTCAAGCCGGATATGCTGTCTCCATTCGGATTCCACCCCTCCTCCGCCCACCCCGCCCCCGGCCTTGTCGATCTCATCCAGCACCAGAACCCCTCCTGCTTTGAGAGTGCCGAGCCATTCAACAATCTGGTTGAACGTCCAGTTGTTGCCCCTCGCGCCCTGAATCATCCATGAGGATACATTCACCACCATGCAGGGCAGGTTCAGTTCCTGTGCGATCCTGCGGGCAAGGAATGATTTACCACAGCCGGAGGGACCCACGATCAATGAATGTGTACGGGGATTGAGCGGCAACCCCACCCTGCTGCCATCCGTGGCGATGCGGGCCACAGGGAGCAGCTTGTCCAAGGCATGTTGTTGGGAAGGAGAAAGGATCATAACGCAGGAGCCGGGGTTTCAGAGAGAACGGCATGGAAGGATTCAACCACTTGGATTCCCCGGGTTTTGATCTCCTGCCTCATGCGCTGGAGGTTGATTTCACAATTCCCGAAAAGAACCCAGCGGTCGCCTTTCTCGCTGAATTCGATCCACGGTGTTCCGCGATCCACGCCGTAGGTAATTGGCCGTCCCTTGAGATCCTTGGCAGCAAGCAGAGTGTTGAGGTCTTTCATCATCCTCTGCTAGCAGCCAACTCCACAACCGCTGAAAAGCGGTGAAGGAAGGCATGGATGTAGCCAGTGGATGACCTAAACATATGCTCGGCTGCGAGAAAGGTCTCCGGACGGGTGATGGTGTTTGAAATTCTCCCCTCCCGGACACGGGGGTTCCGGGAGGGGTATTACGATCAGCAACTGGCCCGCAATGGTGATGCCGCTCTTACGCTGCCGTCTCTTCACCGGCCGGGCTGGAGATCTGTTCGAGACGGCCCACGGTGTTGCCGTTGAAGTCACGGATCACCATGGGTGTTTCGTGGTCGGCGACCACGCGGTCAGCCAGGTCGTGGAGAAGCCAGCCCACCTCGGGCCGCCAGCTTTCCGGTTTATCGAGTTGGAAAGCCGAGTTCCCGGTATCGATTTCAATGCGAATCATCGTCCCTCCTTTTGTTTGAGGACTTCGCGCATCTGCCCAATCACCGCATGTTCCGTAGCCGTTTCAGGAAAAACGAGAACACCTCCCCCATTCGGCAGTTGGGGATTCAACGCCTGCGGGTAGGCAATGAGCCGGTCATGCTGGCAGTAATTCGGATTGATGTTTCGCGTCACCAATTCCCGGACGGCCTCCAGGGTTCCGGCCAAGTTCAGCGTGGCACTAACCGCAAACGAATCATACGCTTCATGATCCGCCTGCAAGTGCCCCCAACCGGGAACGATCAGCGCCCCGGCAACATTCAGATCAAAGTGGAACTCCCCGCGCTTTCTAAAAACTCTGAAAGTTCCCAAGCGGTGCCTGCCCCGGGTGGCATGGCTGTGTGCAGGCCGGAACACCGGGGCTTCCAGAACAGAAGTCACGGTGATCTCCTGACGGCTGGTCATCGCCCCATCGGAGATGCTGTATACCGTGTATTTCTGACCGGGACTGAGAGGGATTGGCTGAATCTTCATCACAGCCCAGCCTCGGCTCAATGCGTCCCGGCGTTGAAAATCGCCGGGGCGATGCAGCCTTCTTGGCAGTTTCCGGCCAGCATGAAACATCCCTGCACCGGAGTATTGCCTATCAGCCTTTTCTATCTGAATCTTTTCTGGATGACTCCTCCGGCCGAGCGCGAGACGATGAACAGAAAGCCGGTCCTCTACCGTGAGGCGAAGACCGTGCTGACTCTGCCCAGCCTTGAATTCCAGAAGAAGTTGTTATGTGACGGGATTACCCTGAATCTCGGCGATGCATGCGCCTATAGCTGTGAATTCTGTTACGTCGGTGCGGCGATGACCAAAATCGACAAGCCCCTGCTCGATCTGCACAACAGCCGGAACCATTCGACATTGGGATTTTCGGACGTGGTTATCCGGCGGCGCAATCCCATCGAGCTGCTGCGCGGCCAGTTGCTCAAAACTGATGGCTCCCCCATCCATTCCAACCGGCGCGATCAACGGGTTGTCTACAGTTCCACCCTGGTGGATGTGGCGGCCAACATGGCTCTCCTGCGGGAAACCGCGGAAGCCTGCAACCTGATCCTGGAACACACCCACTGGCAGATCCGGCTGCTGAGCAAAAGCAATCTCCTGCACAAACTGGTGGAGGACAAACTCATCCCGGAGCGCCACCATCAGCGGCTGATCTTCGGATTTTCCACCGGAACCTTGGATGACCGGGTGGCCAAAGCCATCGAAACCGGAACCCCGCTGGTTTCGAAACGCCTGCAATCCCTCCATTGGCTGCAGGACCGGGGATTGCGGACGTATGGGATGATCTGCCCCAGCCTGCCGCAAACCGATTACCGGAAATTCTCGCGGGAAATCTGTGAGGCCATCCGCATTGACCGATGCGAACATGTTTGGGCGGAGGTGATCAACCTGAGGGGCAATTCCCTGATCCGCTGTCTGGCCAGCCTGCGGAACCATGGCCTGATCGCCGAGGCAGAACAGGTTGCGGCAGTCAGCGGCACGGGGTCCGGTGAGAGGTGGGAGGAGTATGCGCGTGCTACTTTCCTTGCCCACACGGAAAACGTTCCTGCCAATAAACTACGGTTCCTTCAGTATGTCGGTGGCACATCAGCAGACTGGTGGAGTCCGTTGCGTGAAAAGGGCGCGGTGCTTCTCGGTCGAACCGCCGAGGAGAAAGGCCTGCTCACCCGACTGAAAGCTACAGCGCCCGCTGTGGCGGTTGCCTTGCAGGAGGCGGACCGGGAATTCCTCAGGTCCAGAGAGGAAATCGTCACCACAGGGATCAAAGCCAGCATTGCCGCAGCCAAAGCTCTCCATGACATCCATAGCTACAAAGGCGGGATGCTCTGGCGAAACGGATACCCGACCTTTGAAGCCTATTGCCGCGCACGGTGGGATTATGGAAAATCCCATGCCTACCGCTTGGTCGAGTGCGGGTCGTTCATCCAGGAGCTTGAAACCACCCAGTCCCCAATTGGGGACTGGCCGAGAACCGAAAGCCAGATCCGGCCGCTGCTCACCCTTCCGAAAGAGGAGCGCCTGGCCTGCTGGCAGGAAATCCTTTCCGGGAATTCGATCGGGGACATCACCGCGAAAACCGTGAAGGCCGCCACCCTTGCCCGGGTCCCACCCAAGGCCATCCGACCACAGCAAGTGAAAGCTCACAAAACCCTCCTCAATCTGAGGAATTCTCTTAAAAATCATCCGAATAACGACAGAATTGCGAAACTTCTGTCCCAGATTGGAGAACTTCTTGATCAGGATTGAGCATGAAGACGCCAGCCCCAATCGATTAGATGGTCGAAAATTGCATTTCATTGCATCCGGCCATTCTCCTAACATAGCGATGCCTGCTACGTTGAGGTGCGGCAGTAATCAAAGCTTCAAAACAAGATTCTGCGAAGCCCATACCAACATGGCGAAAGTTCCCAAGATCAACACCACCAGCAAAACAAAGGCCGTCCAAGCGACCCGCCGCATGTTCACTGCAGAACGTTGCCATTCCCCCCGGTTGCGGTCCGCTGCATCAACCTTGTGGGCTGCCTGAATGATCACGTGCTGCATGGTCTGGGTGATCCGGTCAGTGGCCTTGGCGGTGGTTCTCCGTTCCAGTTCCATTTCCTCCTTCCACGCGACCAGTTGTGCCTGATTGCGCTCCTCGGCGGCCTTCCGTTCAGCGGCGTTCTCCTCCTGCCAGGCTTTGCGCTCAATACGGATGGTTTCCTCAAGGGCTTGCCGGTCGGCGATGGCCCGCTTTTCAGCGTCCAGCGCAATCCGAACCGCTTCCTCCAGCAGGGGGATTTGTCCGGCGATGGAGGTGGATGCCCGCTCCAGAGCATCGAGTTGGACACCCCGGGCGGCCAGGAATGCCTCAAGGAGGCGTTTCGATTCCTCACCCTGTTTCCAGACCCGTTGCTGCAGGGCCACCATGATGAGCAGCAGCAGCTTGGTGTCGGCATTGATCGCCGCGCTCTCGGTGCCTTCAAGATCGCGGCGGACCAAAGACACCAGATCACGGAGGTTCTGCGGAAGCCCCTCCCGCAGAACCTCCCACAACGCGTCAGGAACCGGTGTCGCCACCGGAATCCTGAGATCGAACCAGTCCGTCATGAACGTGCCGGAGTCAGAGGTCATACGGATTCCGTCGAAGATGTTCCCACTGCGGCCGCGGGTTCTGCGTCCGAAGTTTCCGGAGCCTCCTGCTCTTGAGAAACCTCGCCCGGAAACTCGTTCAGAAGAGGTTCCAGCAGCTTTTTCGTCTCCTCCATCCAGCGCCCGACTTTGCCCTTGGTGTTGCGATGCCTGAGCAGCACCGACTGGTCGGCAAGACCCGCAGCCACGCGGGACGGCGGAACCCCGTATTTGGTGATTTCCTTGGCAATGTCATCCCGCAAGGGCGGAATCCGGATGGGAATGATCTTGGAAGTGATGCCGGGGAACTCCCTTTCAAGACCCTCGGGCAGTTCCCGCTTGTCCTCCTTTTCATAGTTCTGGTTGTTCCAAATCCAGTAAATCTTCGGAAGCTTGTGGACGATCCTGAGCCAGTCCATGGCCACCCGGTCGGCACCTTCACGCGAACCCACCACGATGATGGGAATGAAGCGGACGTCCGAGGCGTTGAGGTCGGCGAAGTCCTTGCAGGCGCTGCGGATCGGACGCTGGCTGGAACCGGCGGTGTCCAGCAGGCCATGGGTATAGCCTCCATCCTCCATTGCGGTCACCAGAGAATCCACATCCTGCTCGGTTTCCAGTTTGACCGATTTGATCCGTCGGGTCGAAACCCGGCTGAACACCAGGTTCGTGCCCTCTTCGCCGTCGCCCAGGAAGACGTTCTTTTTCCGGATCAGGTTGCCAAAATCCACCAGCAGGTTGGCCAGGAAGGATTTGCCGTTGTCCGGTTGCCCGATCAGCAGGGCAACGCGGAGGAGGGCGTCTTTGGTGGATTCCGGTTGGTGGTGGTTGTCATTGTTGTTCATGGTCATCATATGGGATATGTTTTATTACTTTCCTTGCGTAAGTTTTTAATCGAAAAAGAAGATCAAATGTCGGGAACAGCGCGATAGATCGGCGACTGATCCCGCAGTCCATGCCGCCGCACGTAGTTTAGAACCGTCGAATAAGCGACCGTCTTGCCAATGGAATGACTGATGGAATCAGCAATCTCATCATACCGACAGCCCCCACGCAGCATCGTTGCGATCCTGAAATGGTGAGGCCGTAGTTCTCCCCACTTCAAACGTTTCAATTGACTGTTGCCTCTTCTGCGACTTGTTTCTTCCATTCCTTGCGCAAGTATTTAATGAATTCCTGAGGTTTGTTCAATAACAATCTTTTTGATCTGAGACGTCAGATTGTGCATTCCTTGTCCGTGGACGAAGAAACACCTCTCCAGGAACCGGCATCCCCCGCACCGGAAGCCGCCGGGAAAAAATCCGACGCCGTATTCGACCGGCGCTCGGTCGTGTTTGGCCCCGGAGACATCGAACTGCTCGACGAACTTGTGTGGGCGATGAACTACCACAAATGGGGTGTCCACAACCGCTCCACCGTGATCCGGGCGCTGATCCACATCGCCTCCGAAGCCTACGGCAAGGGCCAGGTGTTCCCCCGGACCGAACCGTGGGCCCTACACCTTCACGAACGGTTCCGCCATTTCCTCAACGCCATCAAGGCGGCGGGAGCGAAGCGCGGTCCCAAGGCCTAAGCAGGCGGTGTCCAGCTCAATCCGGCATCAGCCATTTCTCGGGCGATGCCCGGATACCAGTCGCGGATCTGGTCGGATTCGGGCTCTTCCCCATGCACCAGGAAGAACTGTCGACTTTTAAGAGCAAGGATCTGTCCGGGGAAATCCGGTGTGACTTCGAGCGCGTCGAGTTGCCGGTCGATCCCACGAAGCTCAGCCTCGGGTGCAAGGGGATCTTCCGTTGAGACTGACGGCATCTCCTCTACCGGCGACTGAAGGTTGTTGGGTTCGGGGGAAATGCTTTTCGAAGGTTTCCCGGAACTTTTTGCCGGTTCAGTGGAGGATGTTTGCAGGTTTTGAGGAGGATTGGGTTTCAGATTCCAGGACGGATCGGCAAGCTGTTCCACACGCGGCAATCCGCCGTTCTCCCGGATCCACCGGGCACAATGCTCTGAGCGGTATTTTTCAGAGACTGCCTCTGACGGCCGTCCACCCTTGGCGCTGGAAGGAAACAACGGCAGCCCCATTTTCTCCCGTGTGCTTTCCAGCAGGGACCGCAGGGTCCGTTCGTCAGGGTGGAAGTCCGGGTCCACTTTCGCCATCATCGCACGGATCGCGCCCGGCCGGGAAACATGGAGCACCGCCATCATCAGGGTGGTCCGCCAGTGAAACTCCGGCTGGTGCATCTGAAAGGCCTTCAATTGCTCCTTCACGGCGGTTTCAGTCGTCATGAGTGTTAAATACAGGTTTTTTGTAGGTTTTTCAAGATTCTTTGATGGATGATTGAACTATTGATAGGTTATTGGCTGCTTTATGCAGCTAATCTGAAGGATGCTCATCCGTTTTCCTGCCGGGCCGCCCCCGGGAGGCGGGAAAACGGATGCAGCCATGGGCGAATGCCCCTTCCCGCTTCCGGAAACAACGTTTCGGGGAAGCGCTCCCCTGCCCCGCCTGATTGGCGGGGCTCCAGGGCGGACGGCGCGGTAGCGACGGATCGGGGGTCACCGGCCACAAGGGCTGGTGCCGGATTCCTTTCGATAGAAAGGGGGCGAAGCCCGGGTTCCCAGGGGCATCCCTGGGCCGCCGGAGGCCAAGAGGGGGATGGGGTTGCGAGAATCGTAACCGAACTTTTCAGACAAAAATGGTTACATTTTTGGAATGGAAAGCCATCCCCCTCTTGGTCTTTAGATATTAGAATATTGCTAAAAATACCTGTGCGTGTTATTCACGCTCATGGGAAAGAGAAATCGTCCGGGAGGACGCCGCCGGGGCCGCATGGCCAATGCCTCCAAAACACTGGGTTCACCAGAATCGGATGATCATCTCGGGGATGACAAGAAGCTGCGGGATGACTCGGAAAAGCAACAGCAAGGACACACCAACGAGGTCCGAAAAAAGAAGGGACTGCCTCCTCGTGACCCACTGGTTCCCCATCCGGTGGGCGGCGGGAAGCCGGAGGACTCGCGACCGATGGAGGAGGATGACATTCCGCTCCAGCCGGGCGAGCTGATCCTGATGCGCCGGATCTACTCCCATACCCCTTCCGGGATGGTTTTGGGGCGTGACGCTTCCCGGGATGAATTCGTGGCCGCCAACCGCCGGTTGAGACGGGAGCGTGCGACTTACCGGGAAGTCACGGGGCAGATGGTCACCTATGGGGAAGTCTACGCCAAGGGTGGAACCAAACGCAAGGAGGGCAGGAAGGGTGCCTGCCCGCTGCGCACCCTGATGGTGCGGCTGATGCCCCAGGAAGGGGAAATCGCCGGGGAACGGCTGAGTCCCAAATCGCTGGCGCGGGCGGTGGACCGGGCGATCTCGGAGTTTGAGCGGAAAACGGGAGCGGAAGTCATCAATGCGGTGGTGCACCGCATGTCCGGCCATGATCTCCATATCCATGTGCAATACACGATGGTGAAAAAGGAACTGGAAACCCCCAAGATGCTCGGCAAGCGGCTGAAGCCGTGGAAGGCGAAGGCATCCGCGCTGTCGAGAGCGGATCTGGCTGCCGAGGGCATCACCGACCCTCCATCCGCTCTGGTGGGAGGCCGCACGAAGAAGCTGATCCGGGACGGGGTGCTGGAACCCCGGCCGGTGGCGGCGGTGGAATACAAAAAGAGGACAGCGCTCCGCTCCATCGCTGATGACGCGATGCTGGGCTACTCGTTCAAGAACAAGCTCAACCTGGTGCGGGCGGCGGAACAGGGCGGTGATCCTTCGCTGGTCGAACGGGTCATCCGGAAGAATGATGAGCCCGGCAGGTTCCGGGGATTGTTGAAAATTCCGGACCAGCGGCTGGAGACACTCTACCTTGATCTCTGGTTTGAGCGCGTCTGGCGGGAATCCGTTCGGGGCCAGCTGAAGCGCGATGCGAGGGAGGCGGTCCGTCTGGCTGGCGTGGCAGTGGCGAATGATTACGCCACTTATGGAACCACCGTGGTGGAGCAGACGCACCTTGACCGGCAGAAGGCCGAGCAGACTGCGGAGGCACTGAAGCTGGAGCAGGACCGGGCGGAATTGAACACCCTGATCCAAACCACGGTGGCAAGCCACCTGCACAGCGCACAGCAGTCGCTCATCGGTGAAATCTGCGCCACTGCAGGAACGGTTCTGGAAGCCCGGCAGGGGCTGATGGATTCGGTGGAGGTTGTCCGGGAGAAGACGCGGCTGGAAGCCTGGGAGGACGTCTGGCGCAAGCTTACCAATCGCTGGCAGGGTCCCCTGCCCGGCAGCAGCGCGGCTGAGATGGAGCGCGTGGTCGGCGTGGTGGTTGAAGAAACCAAGACCGGCGCGGTGCTTTCCGGCCTGAAGGAAGCGTTCTGGACCCTATTCCCGAACCGGGAGCAGCATTCGGAGGATGCGAAGGAAATCCAGCGGGAGATCGTCGGTGGCATCCGCGGGCGGGTGGCGGACGGCTGTCGCGCCATGCTTGGGGTGCTTTTTCCGGGCCGGAAGCTTTTGTCGTCCGATCCGGAAAAGATTCAGGAGGAACTGGTGAACGCAGCCGAGGAATTCAAGGGCGCGGCTCTGAAGGCGGGGCTGGCCACCGTTCACCGGGAGCTGCTGGGCGATGAAGCCCCTATTCCGGAAGAGGTATCGGATCTTGAGGAGTCCGTCCGGAGCGCGGTGGCGGGGTTCCGGGCCGGTGCACGGCGTGAGGCGGCGGAAGTCGTCCTGGGTGAAAAGATGGAGCGGGCCGAGTCCGCTGGGTTGGATCCCCTTTCCACCGTGGCCGAGGAGTTCGGACGGTTGCGCGCTTCCGAAGCATTGCTGAAGGAGTTCGCAGCGACGGAGGTGGAGGCAGGCACTTCGCTCGA
>Ga0157370_10000555_pt1 | contig 46595 bp, 45 predicted proteins | sample C35metaG_FD_113463 | JGI IMG/M metagenome (GOLD analysis project Ga0157370, IMG submission 113463) | Corn rhizosphere microbial communities from Kellogg Biological Station, Michigan, USA - C3-5 metaG | ecosystem: Host-associated > Plants > Roots > Rhizosphere > Soil | place: USA: Michigan...
TGGCGGTTGAAATCGACGGCGCGGCTGCGGGCACGTTCGAAATCGCGGACTCGGTCCGGCCGGAGGCTTCCGAAGCAGTGCGGCGGCTGAGCGGGATGGGCGTGGACGTTTGGATGATTACGGGCGACAACCGGCGTGCGGCGCTGGAGACGGCGCGTGAGGTGGGGATTCCGGAAGCGCGCATTCTGGCCGAAGTGCTGCCGGAGGCCAAGGAGCGGGAGATTGGCCGGCTGAAATCCGAGCGGCGGCGCGTGGCGATGGTGGGCGACGGCGTGAACGACGCGCCGGCTCTGGCGAGCGCGGATGTGGGGATTGCGATCGGGGCGGGAACGGATGTGGCGGTGGAGACGGGCGGGATTGTCCTGATGCGATCGGATTTGCGCGGCGTACCGGAGGCGCTCAAACTGGCTCGGCGCACGCTGCGGATTATCCGGGAGAATCTGTTCTGGGCATTTGCCTATAACGTGATCGGGATTCCGATTGCGGCGGGTGCGCTTTATCCGGTGACGGGCTGGACGCTTTCGCCGATGATTGCGTCGGCGGCGATGGCGTTATCGAGCGTGTCCGTAGTAACCAATAGTTTGCGGTTGCGACGGGGCTGACCCCCTGTTTTCAGGCGTTTTTCCAGCGGACGCCGAGGCCGAGCTTTGTCTGGGCGAAACGGATGCTGCGCTCCAGATCCACGCGCTGCTGTTCGCGGAGCGCGGCGGTGAACTCGGATGGATGGCTGCCGGGCGCGTCCTCGATCACCATTGTCCCCATGAAGGAGTGGCCATGTAGGGCCATTTCCTGAAAGCGTACGAACTCGCTCGCGGGCTGCTTTTCGAACCACTTCCACCAGTCGCGCTCGTAATACGGAAGAATCTGCGGCGGGCGACCGGTGATGATTTCGAGCTGCAAAAGGGCATTCGGGCAGACGCGGCGATAGAGGTCGAAGAACGCGTTCCAATCGACCACGCCATCGCCGAGCGCAACCCACTGCGCAGCCGCGCCGCGAGGGTGCTGGAACACGACGGAATCGCGCACATGCGTGGTGACAACGTAAGGGCCGAGGACTTCCAGACTGACGAGAGGATTTTCCATGACCCACATCGGGTTGCCGGTATCGAGGCAGGAAGCGACGAAATCCTTGCCGGCTTCCTCGATGATGGTGCGGATTTCGCGCGCCTGCATGTCGCCCGCGTGATTTTCGAGCGCAATTTTCACGTTCAGATCCTGCGCGCGGGATTTCACGGAACGGAGGATTTTGATCGATGCGTCCATGTATTCCTCGATGGGACGCGAACCCCGACGGTCGTCCATGGTTCCAACGAAGCAGCGCATTGACGTGGCGCCGACGGTGTGGGCGACGCGCAGGCCATCGGCAATGACCTGCTCGGGCGAACCCAGCTCCGGCTTCCAGCTTTTCGAAAGCGGACAGATACAGCCAATGCCGGCATCGATCCGGATTCCGGACTTCGCGGCGTAATCGCGGACCTGTTTCAAATGCGCGGGATCGGTACTCGAGTAATCGGCGGAATCGGAGATCTGCAGCGTGTCGCATTTGAGGTTCGCGGCGAAATCGATCAGTCGCGTATCTTTCCAGCCGAAGGCTCGCAAGGAGTAAGTGTCGAAACCGAGTTTGACGCCGGCAGCGTTGCTTGTTTCGGGTCGCGCAGACTGGGCGAGCAGCGGCGTGGCGGCCATGGTTTCAAGGAATGCGCGACGATGCATGCTGCATTTGTAGCACGGGCCGGGAAAGCTAAACTGAAACCCATGACTCCGGCTGTAGAGGCGAACGCTGCGCTGGTGGTGGTCGATCCGACGGGCCGGCGGCATCGGACGGCTCTGGCGTCATTCCCGTTTCGGATCGGACGCGCAGCGGACAACGATTTGGTTCTTCGCGACAGCCGCGTTTCCCGCAATCACGCGCAGATCCTTTTCGATGGCTGCCAGTTTGTGATCGAAGACCTGGACAGCCTGCATGGAGTGTGGGTGAATGGCGAGCGCGCAGGGAAGAAGCGTCCGCTCGAAGGGTCGGAAGCGATCGAATTCGGCGTGCCGGATGGATACCGGCTGCACTTCACTCGATCGCGGGACGAATTGCAGAAACTGCTGGCGCGGCCGCTGCCTTCGGATACATCGCCCTCAGGCGGAGCGAATCTGGGGAAGCTGCGGGCAGTGCTGGAAGTGGCGCGCTCGCTGCAAAGTTCGTTTTCTGTAGATGACGTTCTGAACACGCTGGTGGACGCGGCGCTGGCCGTGACAGGGGCGGAGCGGGGGTTTCTTCTGCTGTTTGACGCCCAGCATGAATTGCAGACGCGGAGCGCGCGCTCGCGCGGGGGGCGCGACCTGCCGGCGAGCGATCTGCGGGTGCCTTGCCGGCTGATCCAGCAGGCGCTCGAAGGGCGGCGGGACCTTTTCTATATGTCGTTTGACCCGGCGGCGCTCGAATGCGCTCCAGGCAATACGATTTCGGTGCTGGAATTGCGCAGCGTGGCGTGCATTCCTCTGGTGCGAGTGAATCTGCGGAAGGCTGCGGATACGGAGATGCTGAAGAGCGGCGCGGCGAATCTGGGGGTGCTCTACATGGATTCGCGCGGCGGTTCGGTGGATCTGGCGGGCGGCAACCGCGAACTGCTGCAGACGCTGGCGATTGAGGCTTCGACAGTGCTGGAGAATGCGCGGCTGCTCGAAGAAGAGCGCATCCGGCAACGCATCGAAGAAGAGCTGAATGTGGCGCGGCGCATTCAGCAGAGCCTGCTCCCGACGACTCTGCCGGATGCGGGGTGGTTTCGGGTGTGTGGGTCGAGCGTGGCGTCGCACCAGGTGGGCGGTGATTATTTCGATGTCGCGCAAAAGAGTCCTGACGAGTGGGCGCTTGTGGTGGCCGATGTGGCCGGGAAGGGCGTCAGTTCGGCGCTGATGGCGAGTTTTCTGCAGGGCGCATTTCTGAGCGCCTCCGGCTCGGAACCGATTCCCGCGGTGATGGCTCGGATCAACGCCTTCTTGTCTGCGAGAGCGGAGTTCGGCAAATACGCGACGATGTTCTACGCGACCATCGATCGGAAGGGGCAACTGACGTATGCCAACGCGGGTCAATGCACGCCCTGGCTGTTACGCAGCGGCGGAGAACTCGAGCCGCTGGAATCGACTTCACCACCGCTTGGATTATTGCCGGACAGCGATTTCGCGGCCGCTCGAACAGAGATGCGGCCGGGTGACAGGCTGATTGTTTACAGCGACGGCGTGACGGAAGCACGGAACGAAGCGGGGGAGTTTTTCGGGTCGAAGAGGTTGCGCGAGATCATTCGAAGCGCGGCCGGAGAACCGTGCGGCCAGATGCTGGCGAAGATTCGCGAATCGGTGGCGGAGTTTACGGGCGGAGCCGAACCGGACGACGATGTGACTGCGGTGGTTGTGGAGTTCGCCTTGGAATCCATTCAGGAGTAGGCTTTAGGTGAAGGAGGCGCGTCATGTTCGAGAAGGACGATGTTCCTCGCGCCGAGATTGACATGGCGAAGATCCCAGCCGACGCAAATGCCGGCGGACTGATTTTCGCGATCGCCACCATGCTGGTGTTTCTGATCGGAATTCCAGTGATCCGGCTTCTCTTCCCGGCGGCGCTGGTTGCGGGCGGCGCGATTGCGCTAATTCTTCACTTTTTCAGGCACGAGCCGCGCGCATCAACTGCTCGGCATTTCTGAGCGCTTCGGGCGTGAGGCGCTGGCCGCTGAGCATGCGCCCGATTTCTTCGGTACTGGCTTTCGGCGAGAGTTCGTCGACTTCGGTTACTGTGCGCCCGGCGTGTTCGGATTTGCCGACGCGGTAATGATGGTCGGCGAAGCAGGCGATCTGCGCGAGGTGAGTGACGCAAAGAACCTGATTGTCGTCCGCCAGCTTCTTCAGACGCCGGGCGACGCCTTCCGCGGCGCGGCCGCCGATACCGGTATCGATTTCGTCGAAAACGAGGGTACGCTGAGATTCGCCTGATGGCCCTTTCGATCCGACCAGACACGTTTTGAGCGCAAGGGCAATACGCGAAAGCTCGCCGCCCGAGGCGATTCGTTCCATCGGCTTCGGCTCCTCGCCGCGATTGGCGGAGACCAGGAATTCGACCCGATCGGCGCCGGCGGCGGTCCATGGACCCGGGTCAATGCGGATTACAAAGATGGCGCGCTCCATCGCGAGTGGCTTCAACTCCGCTTCCACTCGCTTCGAGAGCTCGGAGGCCGCTGTGATGCGGCGGCAGTTGAGGTCCGTCGCAGTTTTTTCGTACTCGGACGCAAGGCGTTGACGTTCCTGTCGCAGGGATTCGAGGCGTGCGCCGGCGTTCTCGACTTCACCGATGCGGCGGGCGACGTCTTCACCGAACGCGACGATCTCTTCAATGGAACCGCCGTACTTGCGTTTCAGCTTGTCAATGGCCGCGAGGCGGTGCTCGATCTCTTCGAGGCGGGCGGGGTTGGCTTCGATGCTGCCGAGATAATCGCGCAGCGAGTACGAGACATCCTGCGTGGCGATCAGCGCAGGCTCGAGCGATTGGCGCGCGCTTTGCAGTTCGGGGTCGATGCGGGCGAGGTCGTCGAGCTTCTTCGCGACGCTGCGCAGGACGGACCAGGCGGATTCGGGGGCTTCATACAGGGCTTCGTAAGCGGCGCCGGCGGTCTCGAGAAGCTTGCCCGCATTCTGCTGGACGCGGCGCTCGGATTCGAGCGATACGTCTTCACCCGGCTGAAGCTCGGCCGATTCGATCTCGCGCCGCTGAAAGGTCCAGAGATCGAGCAGCCGGAGTTTTTCCTGTTCGGCGGATTCGAGCGCGGCAATCTCATCGCCCGCGCGTTTCCATGAGTGAAAGATTTCTCCGATTCGCGCCCTGCCTTCGTGATTCTGCGCAAAGGCGTCCAGCATGGTGAGCTGGGCCGCGGGATCGAAGAGAAGCTGCTGATCGTGCTGGCCGTGGATATCACCGAGATGGGGCGCGAGGTCCTTTAATAAGGCAACCGTGGCCGGCCTGTTATTGACGTAGACCCGACCTTTCCCGTTCGAGAGAATTTCGCGTTCGAGTACCAGTTCGGAATCCTCGCAGTCGATACCGGCATCGGCGAGAGTAGCGAGGGCGCGGCTGTCCGGCTCAAAGATGCCCGATACGCGAGCGCGCTCCGCGCCGGAGCGGATCATATCGGACGAGGCGCGACCGCCGAACAGCAAGGCTAAAGCATCGACCAGGATGGATTTACCGCTGCCGGTTTCGCCGGTGAGCAGGTTGAGGCCGGGGTGGAAGCGCACGCGGACGCGGTCGACCACCGCGTAATTTTCGACCGCGAGTTCGTGCAGCATTCGTTCCGATTATAGGGACTGCGCGTCAGGAGTTCGGGAAACCGGAACTCTTGTCCAAAGCGGGATAGTTCATGCGCAATGTGCGGCTCACCACATGCTAGATTTGGGGTGGAGGCTATACGTTTGCCGAGTCCGTTCGCGGCTCACCTTTTATTTCAATCAACAACAAATTTCTGGGACCTGATCAGCCATTCCTCCGCGCTCATCAACGCGGTTCTCGGTATCCTGATTGTCTTCTCGATTTATTCGTGGACCATCATTTTCGCGAAGTGGTCATCATTTGGCACGGCGCGAAAAGGCGATGCGAGGTTTCTGCGCGCGTTCCGGAAAGCCAACGGCCTCGAGGCGGTTATGGTGGCGAGCGAACAATTTCGCCCGGCGCCCCTGGTTACAGTTTTCGATAGTGGGTACCAGGAGGTCTCGCGGCAAATCAAGCAGCGCGGCGCCCTTTCGAACCGGGACGCGATCAGCCGGAGCCTGCAGATCGGAACCAACCAGCAGCTGTCCCGAATGGAACAGAATCTGAGCTGGCTTGCAACGACTGCATCCGTTTCGCCGTTTATCGGATTATTCGGAACGGTGCTCGGAATAATCCGGGCGTTCCAGAATCTGGGAACGGCGGGGAGCACGAGCCTGCGGTCGGTTGGTCCCGGCATTTCTGAGGCGCTGATCGCGACTGCGGCCGGGCTTTTTGCGGCGATTCCGGCGGCGATGGCGTACAACCATTTCGGGCACCAGTTAAAAGAGATGGGCTCGATGATGGATGATTTTTCGCTCGAATTTCTCAACATGATCGAGCGTAGTTTTGGGGATTAGACGCTTTTTGAGAGTGAATCATGGCCATTAACGTCGGCGGGCTGAACGGGGGCGGACGGAGATCGCGCGGGACTCCGGCCCTGGCGGAGATCAATGTCACTCCGTTCGTCGATGTGGCGCTCGTGCTGCTGATCATTTTCATGATTACGGCGCACGTGATGGAGTACGGGATCGAGATCGACGTCCCGAAGACGCGTAGCGTGGCGGCAAGCGCGAAGGACCTGCCGGTGGTTCAGGTATCCCAATCCGGCGAGGTGTATCTGGGCAAGGACACGGTGAACGTGAATCTATTGGCGGACCAGATCCATTCGCGTTATCCTGGCCAGAACGCGGTTTACCTTCGGGCCGACCGGCGAACGCCGTTCGACCAGGTGGCGCAGGTGCTGAGTATCCTGGGGGCGGCGAAGTTCGGGGTGAACGTGGTGACGGTGCCTGACGACAGCGCTGGCTCCAAAGCTCGCGGCCCGGGGCAGTAACAGGAGATATGGCGGAGGCGGCAGCACTTTACCCGCGGGAGGCCACGGGTCGTTTCTTTACCGTATCGCTACTGATTCACGCCGGCATTGTGGGAGCTTTGCTGATCGGGGGGGTATTTTCGACGACCGAGCGTTTCGGCGCGCCGCACGCGAGCAGTGGCTCGGTCGGCGTAAATGCAGTGACAAGCATTCCGATGCCGCATCGGGAAGGACTGCAGAATCCTCTGGCGCACGATTCGCAAAGCACGGTCCCGACACTCCCGGAGAAACCTCTTCCGCCGGCCAGAGCGATCGTACCTCCGGATGCGATACCGATTCCGAACAAATTCGAAAAGCCGACGAAAAAGAAACAGCCTCGTCCGCCGGCGCCGACGGCTTACAAGCCCGCGACGCCATACAAGGACAATCAGCTGTACTCGCATACCCCGCAGGCAACGACGTCGAACATGTACGGGATGAGCGGCTCGGCCGGCATCGATATCGGGCCGCAGTCGGTTCTGGGTTCGCGCTTTGGGGGGTATGTGAATCTTATGCGGGACCGCATTTCCCAGCGCTGGAATACGGCGGATGTGCGATCGATGCCCTCACAGAAATGCGCGGTGACGTTCACGATCGCGCGCAATGGAGCAGTAAGTAACGTGCAGGTTTCGCAGCCCAGCGGCAACTATCTTCTCGATACTTCGGCGAAGCGCGCGGTGATCGATGCCAATCCGTTGCCGGCCCTGCCGGCGGAGCTTCAGCGCAATGAAGTGACGGTGGAACTCTGGTTTCAGGTGCAGAAATAAAAATGAAGCGGAATATTTCCGTCGTTATTATGTTGGCCGCGCTCGGCATTGCCGCCGCGGCAACGCTTTTTGGCCAGGACATACAAGCCTGGATTCGCAACGCAGGCGGGAAGCCCGCGCTGGCGGTGGTGGATTTGCGCGGGGCGGGGCAGGCCTCCGGATTCATGTCGGTCTTTAATTCGACGTTGTGGAACGATCTGCAGAACTCCGGCCTCTTTGAACTGCGGCCGAAGAGCATGTATCCGCTGAATTATCCTCAGCGGCCGGAAGATATCCGGCCGGAAGACAATCACCAGGGATACGCGCTGGCGGACTGGTCCGGCGCGCCGGTGAACGCGTCCCATCTTGTATTCGGCTATGCCGCGGCGCAGAATGGCGTGTTCGTGCTGTACGGATATGTGGACGATGCGCGGCAGGCGAACGCGCAATCGGCCCAGCTTCTGGGGCAGCGATACGCGCAGGATCTGAGCGAAGAAGGCGCGGTGAAGGCGGCGCATGCTTTCGCGAACGACATTATTCAGAAGTTCGGTGGCAGCGGATCGCTGCTGGGGAGCAGAATCTATTTCATTTCGAACCGATCCGGCTCGAACGAAGTCTGGGCGATGGATTGGGACGGAGGCAATCAGAAGCCGCTTACTCATCTGAGGGCCAAACCGCCCGGATCTCTCTATCCCGCAGTTTCTCCGGACGGCTCGCGGGTCGCATTTACGACTTACGCTTATGGAACGCCTCGAATAATGATGGTAGATACTCTTTCGGGTCGTATTTTGTCGTTTTATAATCAAGAAGCTTCGCTGAACGCGACCCCGAGTTTTACGCCGGACGGCAAGCAGATTTATTACGCGTCGACGGCCGCGGGTCTCGCGCAAATTTACGTTGCAAGTATTACCGGTCAGGGCTTCAGACGGGTGTCGTACCGGGATGCGATCGAGATGGAGCCGAAGGTAAATCCGAAGAATCCGAATTTCCTGCTGTTTGTATCCGGTCCGGGAAACCAGCAGATATATCAAATGAGTTCGAACGGCGCCGACGTGCAGCGGGTGACGAACGGCGAAGGCGAAGCGGGAAATCCATCGTGGAACCCGGACGGGCAGCATATCGCGTTTTCCTGGACGCGTGGTTATGCGACAGGTAATTTCAATGTATTCGTGATGGACATCGGCAGCCGCCAGTTTGTACAGCTTACGTCCGGCCAGGGGCGGAATGAGAATCCTGTGTGGGCGCCGGATGGGCGGCACCTGGTATTTATGTCGAACCGAACGGGGCGCGAACAAATTTATACGATGCTGGCGGATGGTACGCAGGTTAAGCAGTTGACGACGCAGGGCACGAATCGTTATCCCGTGTGGGGCGTTCAGTAAGTCCTTATGAGAAGCTACTTACCACTTCGACTCAGGAGCGTCCGATGGGCGCTCGCCATATCGCTGATTCTTGCTGTATTCGCGGCTGGATGCCATAAGAAGCCGCCGGTACAGCCTCCTCCGGCTCCGGCATCGACAGCGCCGCCGGCGCCCCCACCTCCTGCGCAACCCACGGTGATGGAGTTTAGCGCGGAGCCGTCCTCGATTGAGCGCGGACAATCGGCGATTCTGAGATGGTCGGTAAGTAATGCGACGGATATCTCGATTGATAACGGAGTCGGTACGGTTCCGGCTAGCGGCAACCGCCGGGTTATTCCGTCCGATACGACCACTTACACGCTCAGGGCGATGGGCCCGGGCGGAAATATTACGGCGACTGCGACAGTAACGGTTACAGCGCCCGCGCCGCCCCCGCCGCCCCCGCCCACGGAGAACAAGGGGACACTCGAATCGCGTATCCAGTCCGATCTTCAGGACGCGTATTTTGATTACGATTCGAGCAACGTCCGCGGCGACGCACGGACGGCGCTGACGGCGGATGCGGAAGCGCTCAAGCGAATTTTTGCGGATTTTCCGAACGCGACGATCATGATCGAGGGGAATTGCGACGAGCGGGGATCGGCCGAATATAACCTCGGGCTGGGTGACAGGCGCGCCTCGGCAGCCAAAGATTTTCTCGTCGCGCAGGGGGTTCCGGCGGATAAGTTAAAGACGATCAGCTACGGGAAGGAACGGCCAGTGTGCACGGACGCGACTGAAAGCTGCTGGCAAAAAAACCGGCACGATCATTTTTCGGCGGGACAGTAGTACGAGCAGGCGCGGGGCGCGGGGAAGTCGACGCGCCCCGGTGTCGTTCGGACCGCCGGGTTGCGTGAAACTGCAACCGGGCGGTCGTACGGCGCGTTATGCGTGTCAGGAAATGAAAGCGCACAGGCCGCCACCTGGGCGGCGAAATGTGCGCGATAGTAAACAAAGCGCACAGGCCGCCACCCGGGCGGCGCGTTGTGCGCGATAGTAAGACGTAAGCCCACAATTCGCCATCGGGCGCGTGGTGGGCCTTGTGGAAAGCAAGTAAATGCGTTATAAACACTCATTCTTAATCGCAACCCTGCTCCTGACTGCTGGCCGCGGCTTCGCAGCCAGCAAGGAGATGCAGGAACTCCAGCGCGATGTCGCTCAACTGCAGGACCAGATGCGCACGCTGCAGAGCGGATTCGATACGAAAATGGCCGCGCTTCAGGTGCTCGTGCAGAACGCGCTGGACGCAGCCAACAAGGCGAACACGACAGTCAACGTGTTGAGCAGCAGCGTTAACGACTCGGTCGATCGCGCTCTCAAGGAGCGCCTCACGCCCATTTCCGGGGTGACGGCGAAAGTGGATAACATCGGCAACGACGTTTCCGATGTCCGCAATTCCATGGCGGATCTGACGGCGCAGATGAATAAACTGCAGTCGCAGATCAGCGATATCAACAATGCGGTGAAGTTATGCCAGTCGCCCGGCGCGGCGCCGCCACCGCCAGGAGGTTCGACGACTCCAGGCGTGGCATCTTCCGCAGGCGGTTCTCCGCCGCCGGCCGAGACCATTTTTAACAATGCGTATCGCGATGAGACAGGGGGCAAACTGGACCTCGCGCTGAGTGGCTACACAGATTTTCTGAAGTTTTATCCACAGGATCCGAATGCGGGGACGGCGCAGTTTCGCATCGGCGAAATTCATTACACGCAGGGCCACATGGATGAGGCGGTAAAGGATTTCGATGCGGTGATCGAGCGCTTTCCGAATTCGCAGAATACGCCGGACGCTTACTTCATGAAAGGAATGGCGCTCAAACAGAGCAATCATAAGGAAGCCGCGGCCACGGATTTTCGGGCGCTAATCGCGAAGTTTCCTTCGTCTCCGCAGGCGCGGCAGGCGAAGGATCAGTTGACGGCTATGGGTTACAGCGCGTCGGCATCTCCGGCGCGCCGCAGGAAGTGACGCGCGCCGCAATCCGGCGCAGTTATATCGGCGTCTTCGGCGCAACGCTTTTCCTGTGCGCCGGCGAGTTCCCCCGTTCCCTGAACGCGTATCCCGGTAAGACGCCAACTCTCGATGGCGTGATTTCGCCGGGCGAATGGGACGACGCGACGACATTCACGAACGCGGGCTGGATCCCTCAGTTTTCTCTCACCACAAATCCCACCGATCTCTCTCTTCGCGGGTACGTAAAGCATGACTCGAAACGTCTGTACTTCGCGTTCGATGTAACGGACGATATGCTCTACGGCATCGATACGCCGCGCTGGCTGCCGGCAGAGAATCCCCATGCTCATGAGCTGACGCGCGCCGGTTTTCCCTGGTTCGGCGATGAGATGGAGCTGCTGATCAATGCCACGAATGCATGGACCGGCAACGAGAATGCCCATGGCGATGGGGAATCGTGGCAGATGGTCTGCAATCTGACGAAATCGCGCAAGGGCGGAGTGGGCGTTGGGGGCCTGCTCGAAGGCGAACCGCGATCGAAGGAAAGCGCGTGGAACACTTACCAGCGCTGGATCCTCTCCGGCGCGCAGGAGTGCGCAGCGAAGCCGAAGCGGGGCGGACGCGGCTATGTGATCGAATGGGCCGTCAACTTCGATCCGTGTCTTGAAATTGCTCCGGGAAAGTTTTATTCGACGGCGCTGGGCGACCGGGGCGTAGGACTAAACATCGCGCTGGGCGACCTGGACGAAAAGGCCCGTGGCGCCGGCAACTTCGGCCATTTCCACCATGAGGATTGGTTTGCGGGCGCGAAAGATATCCGTACCAATTTGAGACAGTTCGGAATGCTGTGGATCCGAACGTCGAAAAAGCCCAGATGATCAGCGCCCCAACCGGATGATAAGGCCGGCGATTCCATAGCCGGCTTCCAGGCCGCACTGGAGGGTTCGGCGACGGGGACGCGAATGACTTCATCATATGGCGGTTGCGACCAGCCTTTGGAATAGCTGCTCGAGCTTGTCCATCGGTTGTTCGCAGATTCCACTGTGCACGGCGGAGACCTGAATGATCGTGCTGCGCGGGGCTACAAGCCAGTGAAAACGCTCGCGCTGTGAGAGGCGCGCGATCGGGCCAGCGTCTGAGGCGCCTTCCGCCACGCGTACAAACGCCTCCAGATGGCGCCGGATTTCTTCCATATCAAGGCTGGGCCACAGCGCCCGCAGCCGTTCCGGATCCAGATGCGTGCGAACGCCAAGGAACTTTCGCTCCGGGCAAAAAAGGATCATGCCGGCATTGAGAAATTCCTCGCGTTCCACGCGCGGAACGATGCGGATCGCGGCGTAATCAAACGATGGCGGCGCGGGCACGGATGGCCTCCTCCACGAAGTTCGAGGCCGCGGCAAGACGGCGCGAGAGGAAAGTGATGTATCCAGCGCGTCTGGCGGCCTCGTTGGCGGGATCTGGCGCAAGCCACTCGCCAGGGATCCCGTCAACGATCCGCGCGAAAACCTCATCGTTCAGCATTGGGCGCAGCGCCGAATCTGCTTCGGCGATTGCGCTTGCCCAGGGCAGCAGAAGGTGATTCCGTATAGGCGCAAATGGCGAAGCTGCCATGCGGTCGAGCGATGGCCAGTCGTGATGGAAGTAAAGAGCCGCGCCGTGATCGATAAAGTAGAGCGATTTGTGCCACAGCAGCAAATTCGGATTGTGGGCGGTCCGGTCAACGTTCGTTACAAAGGCATCGAACCACACAGCGCGGGAGGCGAGATCGGAATCGGCGCGGTCATGGGCCGCTGGATCGAACATCACCGAGCCCGGCAGGTAATCGAGCGCAAGATTCAGCCCGATGCTGGCGCGCAGCAGATCTCTTATCTCTTCATCGGGTTCGTTGCGGCCGAGAGCGGAATCGAGTTGAACGAAGACGATCTCCGGCACTTTCAAGCCGAGAGCGCGACCGATCTCGCCGGCGATCCACTCAGCCACAAGAGCCAGAGGACCCTGACCGGCGCCGCGAAATTTCAGCACGTACAGACCGAGATCGTCGGCTTCAACGATTGCGGGCAGTGAGCCACCTTCGCGCAACGGCGCTACATAACGTGTTGCGCAAACGGTCCGGGGCATCCGAACAAAAGTCTAACGTGCAGGTCCGCGTGACACTTGCCGCCGCGAAGGAGCGAACGATGGATAGCGCGCCTCGCATGGTTTACGGGATCGCATCACGGTGGCTCGCGTCGTGCAACGTTAAAGGCGAGTTTTCTTGCGGATAAAACCAGTGATAAGGAGGACGGGATGGAACAGGAGCAAAAGACTATAGTCGGAGTGTTCGATGATTACGCGACCGCGCAGCAGGCAGCGCGCGAGCTCGAAAACGACGGAGTGCCTCAGGCGCAGATTCACGTTGAATCCAACATGAAGACCGGAGCCGCGGGATACGGCGGCGGCGAAATGGAAGAGCATCACGAAGGCGGAATCAAAGGCTTCTTCCATCACCTCTTCGGGGGTGGAAGCTACGAGGAAAGCGGACATTATCAGGAGTCACTGCGTCGTGGGAATGCAATTGTGGCCGTTACTGCCGCGCCAGGACAGGTTGATCGGATTACGAAACTCATGAATGATCTGGGCGCGGTTGACATTGACCGCAGGGCGAACTACTACCGACAGACCGGCTATACGGGCTATGACGAAAATTCGCCCGCGTATAACTCCGAGGAGGCGAGAGCCGACCGGGAGAAATTCCGTCAGCAGGCGAGTGGGACCGCTGTTCCGGTAATCGAAGAACAGCTTCAGGTCGGCAAGCGGGCAGTACAACGTGGAGGCGTGCGAGTGTACAGTCACGTAGTCGATCAGCCCGTGGAGGAACAGATCAATCTTCGGCAGGAGAAGGTTCGGGTGGAACGACGCCCGGCAAATCGTCCCGTTGAAAGCGGCGATCTCTCGCGGCTTAAGGACCAGACGATCGAGGTGACCGAAACGGTGGAAGAACCGGTCGTTTCCAAACGCGCCGTCGTTCGTGAAGAAGTCGTGGTAGGGAAAGAGGCGACGGAGCGTACCGAAACAATTCGCGACAACGTCCGGCGCACCGAGGTCCGGGTCGATCCGATAGAAGGGTCGGGGAGAGAGACGGCGACGGAATCGGGAAACAGCGCGGGTTATGCGTACGGCAGTCGTATGGCCGGCGACCCTCGATTTACCGGCCGGTCCTGGGATGAGGCCGAAAGCGATCTTCGCGTTGACTACATGCGGAATAATCCGACAAGCCGCTGGGACGAGGCGAAGGCGGATATCCGGCGCGGATGGGATAAGGTTGCCGGACGGCGTTAAGGACATGGCAGAAGAACGCGATGCGCCGGCGGTAATTCCGGTTATTGAAGAGGAACTGACCGCCGGCGCCCGCGAGGTCAGGACCGGAGCTGTTCGAGTCAGCAAGCAGGTCGAGCAGGTCCGGAAAGTGGTAACCGCTCCGGCCGTTCACGATGTTGTCGAGGTCAACCGGGTTCCGGTAAACCGGGTAGTGGATTCGATTCCCCAGATGCGGGAAGAAGGCGATATTCTCATCATCCCGGTGGTCGAAGAGGAGCTGGTCGTTCAGAAGCGACTGGTTCTGAAAGAGGAGATCCGGATTCGGCGGAAGCGGATCAGTCAGCGGGTTTCGAAGGAAGTAACGCTCGATCGCGAGCGGGCGACAGTTGAGCGCCTGGATGCAGGTGGAAAGGTGATCGCCCGATCGACACCCTCCCGGGCCGAAAAGCCACAACCCCGCCGCGCCCACAGGAGCCTGCTCGAATGATCGGGCAGGCTACTTCTGGCGCAGGACGGCGATGACATCGTCCGCTGTGATGACGCCGGCGAACGTGCCATCTTCGTGCACCACCGGCATGGCCAGCAGGTTATATTTATCGAACAATTCAGTGACGCGCTCCTGAGATTCATCCACGCGAGTTGAGATCAGGCGATCGGTCGTGAGCTGCCGCAATTCGACGCTTCCGCTGGCCAGAAACAGACGAGCAAGCGGAACCATGCCAGTAATCCGGCCGTTATCGTCCGCGAGAAACAGAACGTGCGTGTTCTCGAGAAGCCCTTCGTGCTCGCGCAGGCGGTCCATCGCGCTCGATAACGTAAGGTGCTCGGGAAGGACGATGGCTTCCGTGTTCATCATGCCGCCGGCCGAATCTTCGTCGTACTCCAGAAGTTCCTTCACATCCTCCACCGGCTCGGTTTCCATCTCGTGAAGAATGTCGGCCGTGGTCTGCTCTTCGAGTTCGGAGAGGGCATCGGCAGCCTGATCCGGCGACATTTCTTCGACGATATCGGCCGCCACCTCCGGCTCGAGCGCTTCGAGGATGCTTGCCTGCATTTTCGGATCGACTTCGGATAGCGCTTCCGCCGCGGCTTCACTGTCCATGGTGCCGAAAATCGCTTCGCGTTCCGCCGGGCCGAGTTCCTCGACGATATCGGCAAGATCGGCCGGGTGGAGCCGCTCGAGCTTTACATTCGAGATGTTCAGGCGCAGGCGCCGCAGGGGATCGGCCTCAACAATGTCGCAGAATTCCCAGCGAATGGAGTTCGGCGCGATCGGAGTCTGAAGACCGCGAATCCATTTACGGGGCAGCACGCCCTGGGCGAGCCGCCGGAGGATGCTTCGGACGCCAACGTCCACTTCGAGAACGACAAGAGTGTCGCGTTCATCCCGCCGAATTTCGAAGCTTACATCGTTTACCCGAACGACCTTGCGGCCGTTCACATCGATAATCTGCTGATCCAGAAGATCGCGCTGGATCCGCAGCATGTATTCGTCGGAGTGATACGGATACAGCTTTTCGTTCGAGAGCTGGATGCCTTGAAGCGAGATATGAGCAATCTGATCGTAGCGGATGGACAGCCATGAGCCACCTGCGCCGACAAGATAGCGATCAACGCGGGCGGGATGGATGAGTGGAACGAGGGCGGCGTCTCTCACCACGCCAATGCGGCGGTTCTTCAGATCGAATACGGGCAATCCGATCAGTTCGGTGAAGTAGAGGAACTGGAAATTTTCCGCTGTCATTGCCGTTCACCGTTTTCGACGCCTGAAGGCATCCGAACTGGCGGCCCGGCCACGGCCGGCGGGCTATTGGCTCCGGGCCGTCAAGAGCAATGAGCGGGTACTTCTTTCACCCTCTACATCAGTTCAAACGCCTGCACCCAATATGACGCAGGTTTTGGCGTGAGGGCAAGCAGAGGCGACAAGAGGGGCGAAATTGTTTTCGCTTTGATGCCTGCTTAGTCTCTCCAGGTGATGGTTTCGACCTTGGGGACGATGAGACCGAAGCAGAGCGAACCAGCCACGCAGAAGGCCGCGACAATGGCGAACGCCCAATAGTAGTGACCGGTCTGCTGCACGATATAGCCGGTGAGCCACGGGGCCAGAATGCCGGCGAGGTTACCGACGAAGTTCTGCGCGCCGGTCCACCGGCCGGCGGCAAATGGGCCCGCGCAGGTCTGCGTGATCGCCCACAGGTTCGACGAGAAGATGCCGTAGCCGAAGGCCGCCGCGCAAAGCAGCGCCAGCGAGGTGGTCGCATCATGTACGAGGACCGCGCCCATCATTACCGTGGAAGCCATCAGTCCAACCACGCAGAATGACTTCCGCACTGTGTTCGGGCTCGCGCCGTTCGCGATCATGCGGTCCGACAGCCAACCTGACCCGGTGGTCGAGATCGCGACGGCGAATAACGGAAGTGAACCAAAGATCGACATCTCCGCCTGGGAGAAGTTCAAATGCTCGTGGTAAAACGCGGGGAGCCACGTCAGCATGAAGAACCAGACGTAATTGGTGCAGAACAAGCCGAGAAAGGTCCCCCACGCCGCACGCTTCGAGCAGATCTCGAGGTAGCCCGGGACACGGCCAATCTGTTCCCGCACGAGCGGCTGATCTTTCGGCGCGAAGATCGTCCACGGAACCAGCCAAAGCAAACTCAGGCCGCCGATGACATAGAAGAAGCTTCGCCAGCCGTATTCCGCCATCATCAGACCACCCAGCATGCCGATCGCGGGGCCGATTTTGCAGCCGGCGTCAATCAGGGCGTTCGCGAGGCCGCGCTGGTGCTCCCGGAAATTACCGGCAAGAATTTTCGAATATGACGGGTAAGCGACCGATTCGCCGACCCCCATCACCAGACGAACCCCGATCAGTATGCTCAGGCCGGTTGCGAATCCGGTACAAAGCATGGCTCCCGACCACAACAGAAAACCGGCCGCAAGTACGCGGTTCACGTTGAATTTGTCCACCAGCCAGCCGGACAGAAGCTGGCAAAAGGCATATGTCCAGAAAAAAGCCGAATAGAGCGCGCCGCGCGTCTCGTGATCGAGGTGGAATTCGGTTGTGAGGTACTTGTCCGCGACCGAAAGGCTGCCGCGATCAATGTAATTGATACAGATCGAGGCCACGAGCAGCCAGAGAAAGATCCATTGGCCCGTAGTCAGCGGGATCCGCGGAACACGCGGAAATCGGACAGTTGAGGTTTGGGCGACGACGGCCATGCGGGTACGAATCAAAGCTTATCGCAACGGAATCGGGAACCAGTCACGGAGGGTCCGGGGTACCCGAATTCTGGCGGTTGATGCTAGTGATGCTAATATGGAGGCATCATGAGCACCAGGACAACTGTTGCGCTCGACGAAGATGTGCTCGAACGGGTTAAAGAAGAGAGCCGTACGCGCGGCGCCTCATTTCGTGACACGCTGAACGATCTGCTGCGGGTGGCTCTGGCCGGACAGGCTCGCCCACCGTTCAAAAGAACTTTGAAAATAAAACCGAGGAATATGGGTTTGTTTCCCGGGTTGAACTACGACGACGTCGAGTCGCTGATCGAGTACTCAGAGGGCCCCGAGCATCGATGACGATCATCGATGCGAATCTGCTGATTTACTTCTACAACGAGGGTTCGGAACATCACGAGCCTGCGGCGAAATGGCTTGATACGCTGATTAACTCGACCGAGCAGATCGGGCTTCCATGGATAACACTGTGGGCTTTTCTCCGCCTCTCGACTAGTCCCAGAATTCTGCCGAGGCCTCTCTCGCCCGACGAAGCATTTTCGATTATCCGTGACTGGACGGAGCAGCCAGCTGTTATCGTCGTTCATCCGGGGCCGAGGCATGCAACTATCCTCGAGCGCCTGGTCGTGGGAACTGGTGCTCGTGCCGGTATGGTCACCGATGCGGCACTTGCAGCGCTGGCGATTGAAAACGGAGCGACGCTCGCTTCCGCCGATCACGATTTCAGACGGTTCCCCGAGCTGAAGTGGGTAAATCCACTCGCTTAGCAGCCTAAAGCTGTTCCAGTTCCTGCGTAGTGAAGAAGTACTTCAATTCCTGCTCAGCGGTTTCGGGCGCATCGGAGCCGTGAATGGCATTGCGCTCGATGCTCTCGGCGTACAACTTGCGAACCGTGCCCTCGGCCGCGTTGGCGGGATTCGTGGCGCCCATGACTTCGCGCAGCTTCTTCACCGCGTCTTCCCGTTCGAGCGCCATCACGATCACCGGGCCTTCGGTCATGAATTTGACCAGGCTGCCGAAAAACGGGCGCTCGCGATGGACGGCGTAAAATCCTTCCGCCTGCGGCTGCGTGAGCTTCACCATCCTCAGGGCCAGGATGCGGAAGCCGTTATCCTCCAGCAGCGACAGGATTCGGCCCGCTTTGCCGGTCGACACCGCGTCCGGCTTGATGATCGAAAAAGTCCTTTGCGCGTTCGCCATTCTGCCTGTTCTTATGCGTTCAATCTTTCCCTGATTTTTTCGCCCATGAGCGCGGGAGATGGAACTACGGTAATTCCCGCCGCTTCCATGGCCTTGATCTTGTCCGAAGCTGCGCCCGAACCACCGGAAATGATCGCCCCGGCATGGCCCATGCGGCGCCCCGGAGGCGCGGTCTGCCCGGCGATGAAGCCGACCACCGGCTTGCGCACGTTCCTGCCGATATACTCAGCCGCAGTCTCCTCCGCATTGCCGCCGATTTCGCCGATCATGATGATGGCGTGCGTATCCGGATCGGCTTCGAACATCCGGATGGCATCAAGAAACGTCGTTCCGATGATCGGATCGCCGCCGATGCCGATACACGTCGATTGGCCGATGCCGAGTGTCGTCAACTGGCCGACTGCTTCGTAAGTCAGAGTGCCCGAGCGGGATACCACGCCTACATGGCCTTCTTTGTGGATGTGCCCCGGCATGATGCCGATCTTGCATTTGCCGGGCGAGATGATTCCGGGGCAGTTGGGGCCGATGAGCCGCGAATTTTTGCCCTTGAGAAACTCCCATGCCCGCGACATGTCCGTCACCGGAATGCCTTCGGTGATGCACACAATGAGCGGCACGCCGGAATCGGCGGCTTCCATGATGGCATCCGCGGCGAACGGCGGCGGCACAAAGATGACCGTCGCATTGGCGCCCGTCTCGCGGACGCACTGCTCCACGGTGTTGAAGACTGGCCGGTCCAGGTGCGTCTGGCCGCCCTTGCCCGGCGTCTGTCCGCCGACCACGTGCGTGCCATACGCGATCGCCTGCTGAGCGTGAAATGTGCCTTCCTTGCCGGTAAAGCCCTGCACCATCAGGCGCGTGGACTGATCGACCAGAACGCTCATTGTTTTCCTCCCGCCAGAGAAACGACTTTCTCGGCGGCGTCCTTCATCCCATCCGCCACGGTGAAGTTGAATCCGGAGCCTTCCAGAATTTCCCGCCCCGCTTCCACGTTCGTGCCTTCCATCCGGATAACGACCGGCACTGCAATCCCGAGGTCCCGGGCAGCCGCAACCACGCCGTTTGCCAGCGTGTCGCAACGCAGAATGCCGCCAAATATATTGATCAGAACCGCCTTCACATGCGGGTCCGAGAGGAGAATTCGAAACGCGTTCTTTACCTGATCCGCGTTGGCGCCGCCGCCCACATCGAGGAAATTCGCCGGACTACCACCCGCGTACTTGATGATGTCCATGGTGGCCATCGCGAGTCCCGCGCCGTTTACCATGCAGGCGATGTTGCCATCCAGCTTGATGTAATTCAGGCCGAATTTCGAGGCTTCAACTTCGAGCGGATCTTCTTCGTTCAGATCCCGGAATTCGAGCAGATCCTTGTGGCGGAACAACGCGTTATCGTCGAAGTTGATTTTGGCGTCCAGAGCGAAGACTCGATTGTCTTTCGTCAGAATGAAGGGATTGATTTCCGCCAGTGAAGCGTCCATTTCGACGCAGGCTTTCGCGAGCGCCATCATGGCCTGAACCGCGCCGTTCACCGCCGGGGTCGGAATTCCGATTCCGAACGCCAGTTTACGGGCCTCATAGGGCAGCAGACCCAGGCCGGGATCGACCGTTTCCTTGAGGATGGCTTCGGGAGTTTTTGCCGCAACCTCTTCGATTTCCATGCCACCCGCGGCCGACGCCATGAAGACCATTTTTCCGACGGCGCGGTCGAGCACGAGACCCAGGTAAAGCTCGCGATCGATGGGCAGCGTTTCTTCGATCAGCAGCCGCTGCACCACGCGTCCTTCCGGCCCGGTCTGGTGGGTTACAAGCGTCATGCCGAGCATTTTTTCGGCGATCGCGACCGCTTCCTCCACCGATTTCGCGATTTTTACGCCGCCGCCTTTGCCTCGACCGCCCGCATGAATCTGGGCTTTTACAACGACGCTTCCGCCGATTTTCTTCGCGGCGGCTTCGGCTTCGGCCACTGTAAACGCCACTTCCCCCCGTGGCACAGGGACGTTGTATTTGGCCAGAATTGACTTGGCCTGATACTCGTGAATTTTCATGTGGACTATGCTGAGAGTACGCAGCGGCGGCTGCGTAGCCCAAGCACCCAACTGTATCATGACCCTCGACCTGCTCCACGCGGTAGTGGATGGCCGCTCACTCGACGAACAGGAAGCCGAAACGGCGATGCGCGCTTTGCTCGCGGGTGAATCGACCCCGGTGCTGACGGCTGCCTTTCTTACCGCCATTCGCATGAAGGGCGAAACGGTTGAGGAATTGACGGGGTTTGCGCGGGCCATGCGGGCGGTTGCGACGCCCGTTCCGGTCGAGGATTCCTGCCGGCCGTTGCTCGATACCTGCGGCACCGGCGCGAATCACGCGACTGCTTTTAACATCTCTACCGTCTCCGCCTTTGTGGCTGCCGGGGCGGGGGTACGGATTGCGAAGCACGGGAATCGTTCGATTTCCAGTAAATGCGGCAGTGCGGACGTTCTGGAAGCCATGGGCGTGCGTACAACACTTTCGCCCGAAGAAGTGGCGCGCGCAATTCGCGACGTCGGTATCGGGTTTATGTTCGCGCCGATATTCCACACCGCGACGCGTTCGGTGCAGCCGATCCGTCTCGAGCTGAAGATGCGAACGTTTTTCAATTATCTGGGGCCCCTGACGAACCCGGCCCGCGCTGAGATGCAGGTCGCGGGTACCTGGTCGGAAGCCGCCGCCGAGAAGGTGGCGGGAGCGCTTGCGCGCCTCGGGGTGGGACGCGCGTTTGTCGTTCACGGCTCGGACGGTTTGGGCGAGTTGACAATCACCGGAAGTTCAACGGTATTTTCCGTCGAATGTGAAAGCGTGGAACGACTGACGCTCGCGCCCGAGGATTTCGGCCTCGACCGGCAACCGCTTGCGGCGATTCAGGGCGGCGATGCTGCGCGGAATCGTGAAATCGCCGAGAGCGTACTCGAGGGAAGGCCAGGCGCGGCCCGGGATATCGTTCTGATGAATTCGGCTCTTGCGCTGATCGCGGCCGGACGTACGCGGAATTACCGCGACGCGGTTGAGATCGCCGCCGAATCGATCGACTCGGGCGCGGCCCGATCGAGGCTGGATCAGTTGCGCGAAGTCGTCTCGATGGTCGCGTGACGCTTCATAATCTGGGGCAGATTCTGCGCGAACACCGAGCGGGCGACTACCATATCGCAGCCGCTTTCCTGCGCTTTCAATTTCAGGTCCGTCTGGATATGCGAGAGAAACCCGATCGTGCTCACGCGCTTCGTTTCGGGGTCGGCCTTGATCGCCTGAATGATGCCGATCGGATCCGCGGCCTCATAGTTCAAATCGAAAATAACGACCGATGGCTTTGATTTGATCTTTTCGAGAGCCGATTCCTTGTCCTTAACGGTTTCAACCACCATGCCGAATTTCTTCGCCATGTCGTGGATTTTGACCAGAAAATACAGGTCGGTCATCACGGCAAGAATTTTCCTGGCCTGGTTTGGCATGCGAAATAAAAGGGGAAAACAGATGGTAACGCGTGGCCGTGGCGCCGCGCAACCTCGCGCCTCTCCCGCGGCTAATCCGGCGCGAACCGAACCGGATTCAAATGAGGACCTGCGTATCCTCACCCCAGGCATTCGGCGCATAAACGGTCACTTTTACGGTTGCGCCGGCCTCGAAGGGCAACTCAGAGGAGTACCGGATTTCGAAGCGCTCCGTGAAGCTGTTAAAAATCGTCGCGCAGGATTGTTGCAGGGCGTGAGCAGTGTCCGCAGCGAGGAAAATGCCTTCATGGGTCGTGGCGGCTGTTTTCAGCGGCTCTCCCTCGCCATCTGCCCGCGCGACTACGTGCAACGGAATGTGCTTGCTGCGAAGCGCCGCCGATAACGGCTGATCCGGGCAGTAGCGCAACGCGTCGGAACCATCCGGGGCAGTTTCCGCGAACAGCAGAAGCGCGCGTTGCGCTTCGGCAGGCGAGAACAGGTTATCCGCCAGTTCTTTCACGGCGCCCTGCAGGTCCACAACCGGAACCTGAACGCTCATTTGTTCAGAAAGAATGTCCGAACGGGTGGTGTAGGCGACCCTCACCGCGCCGGCTGCATAAGGTGTCTTTCGTTCGGCAGAGCTGTAGCGGAGGGCGGCGAATGCATCTTTTGGTCCCGCTGGCGCAAGCGATAATTTCAGGGCGGCTTCCGCCTCGACAACCCATGTCGAATTGGCTTTTGCTTCGGGAAGAGCGATCCCGACCCGCAACGGCACGCGCGCGGTGAGGTGCTCCACTTCAAACCCGAAAATGGGCTGACTATTTTCCTCGATCGTGAAATGGGTGGGCTTGACGGAGGCGGCAATTTCACGCGGCAGGAGCACAGTGACGGTCCGCCAGTCCGGATCCGGGCCCCGGGCGCGCAGAATTCTTACCCGGCAGGCGGGTTTCTCGCGTTCGGCGGTCACCCTGGCCTCGATACGCGACGCAGAGAGGTTCGCGACACGCCGAACCGATTCATCCGCATCCGACATCAGTTCCTTCACAATTCCGGAGAAGCGCGGGTCCGCTGTTTGCCCCATTGCCCACGCGGCCGCCACCCGAAAGGATGGCGATACATGTTTTGCCTGTCTGATCAGTAGCCGTACGGCGGAAGGGTTACCGAGGAGGTAAAGTCCATAGATAGCGTTAATTCTCGCCCGATGGTTCGAATCAGAAACGGCGGCCTCGAGCGAACGGCGGGCGACAGGCGTATCCACACCCCACAATGACTCGATGGCGTTTGCCCGGACCCGGGGATCGTTCTCCTGAAGGCGCCGCGCTACAAAGGCCTGGTACTGGCTGTACTTACCTACGAGCCGGGCGACTTTAGAGCGGATCCTCGGGTCGGAGCTGCGAAATAACTGAACCAGTTTGGCGATCGGAATTGGTTCATCCGATCGGGCTTCGCCATCTTCGTCAAAAAAACGACCATAGATTTCGGATAGCTCGTCGTCTTCTTGTGTGTTTTGCATCGTGTTACAGGACCGACACGCTATTATCCGATATATTAGCTGCAATCACGCAGCCATCCGGTAAAAACCGGTCCGAAGACCGCCGGGCAGCCGTAACTCAGGCTATTTCCGCGAATCGTTCTGGCGGCCGCCGTCGAATTCATATCCGAGCGAGGAACCTTCGATCAGCAGCTTGTTCAGACGAACCTGTGCTCCGTTCCTCGAGAGCACCAGGACGCTCGTTTTCGACGGTTCGGAAGATTGCTCAGTTGCTCCCACCTGAAGCGTCACCTGCTTGCCGTTTTCGCTGCGAAAGACGAACACGTGCACGCCACCGGCGGGTTCAAGATCGGTGATGGTATAGGTGCCCGCCGCAAGCGTGCTGCTTCCCGCGATGGTGTCTTCCGGCAGGTTCACGGTAACGCGGTTCATGGTCCCGGCGAACGTAATTCCAGTGGCTGCGCAAAGCAGGGCTGCAGCGGCACACGTATATCCGAAGCGCGAAATGGCGTTTTTCATCTGGGTAATCTTCCTTTTTGTGGTCTGAATTGGCTGCACCCGTCAGCGCGGGCCGCAGCGCCTACACACGAGAAGCGAAATATGCATGTAGCTTGTTACGCGCGCTCGGTGATTTTCACAAGGCTTTACAATGTAAGGATTTTTGTGGGCGGATCAGTTCAGGAGGTTACGTTGCAGGTTTGAGGCCCGCGCGGCGCGCGGGCCAATGTAAGCTCGCGCAGGATTACAGGAAATAGTCCTTCACTTTATCGAGCAGGCCTTTTTCGTGCGGTTCATTATTTACCGGGAGCGTTTCGGCAAGCTGCTCGAAAAGCTTTCTCTGCTCGCGAGTGAGCTTCGTCGGGACCTTCACGGCGACGTGGACCACCAGGTCCCCACGCCCCCGTCCCTGCACCTCGGGAACGCCCATGCCGCGGATGCGTAGTTCGGTCCCATGCTGGGTACCTTCGGGAATTTCGAGCTTTTTAGGGCCTTCGAGCGTCGGCGCTTCGATCGTATCCCCCAGAACCGCCTGAGTAATGCTGATCGGCACTGTGCAGTGGAGATCGTTTTCATGGCGTTCAAAGATGGGATGTTCTTTGACGCCGAAGAAAATATACAGGTCGCCATTTGGACCGCCATTGGAGCCGGGCTGTCCCTCGCCAGCGACTCTCAGCCGGTTTCCATCGGCGATTCCGGCCGGGATGTTCACCTTGAGCTTCTTGTTTACGTGCAGGTAGCCTTCGCCGCGGCATTCGCGGCAAGCCTGCCTGATGATCTGTCCCGCGCCGCCGCAATGCGAACAGGTACGGCGTACAGACAGAAATCCCTGGGAATAGATCTGCTCCCCGCGCCCGTGGCAGGCGGGACATGTGATCGTGCCCGAGCCCGGCTCCGCGCCTTTGCCTCCGCAGTGCTGGCACGCGACCAGCCTGGGTACCTGAATGTCGACTGTTTTGCCGAAGACCGCCTCTTCGAATCCCAGGGTGAGGTCATACCGCAGATCCTCGCCTTTCATGGGGCGGTTTCGTTGCGAACTCCGCCCCCCGAAGATGTCCCCGAATCCGAAGACCTGGCTCAGAATGTCGCCCAGATCCATTTGCGACGGATCGAATCCGCCGCCCATACCGGACAGGCCCTGATGGCCGTAAGCGTCGTACGCTGCGCGCTTCTGCGGATCGCAAAGAACGCCGTAGGCTTCCGCCGCTTCCTTGAATTTCTCTTCCGCTTCGTGGTCGCCCGGGTTGCGGTCCGGGTGGTACTGAAGGGCGAGCTTGCGGTATGCCGCCTTCAGCTCGGTTTCGCTCGCGCCGCGCGAGACGGCCAGCACCTCGTAATAATCGCGTTTTGTCACGGGCATAGATTTCGAAAAGTACCGCCGCAGGCGTTCAGGGCCGAACCGCGACCTTCACCATGGAAGGCCGCAGCAACTTACCTTTGAAATGATAGCCGCGCTGGAACTCGCCGAGAATGGCGCCGTCTTCGGCATCCTGCGTCTCCACGCGCTCGATCGCCTGGTGCAGATGCGGATCAAACTGCGCGCCGGCTGTTTCGATCGGCTCGAGGCCGAGTTTTTTCAGGGTTTCGGCCAGCCGGTGGTGGATCATTTCCACGCCTTTGGCATATTCAGGGCTGCCCGAGTCGGCTTTGAGCGCCCGCTCGAAATCATCCAGAATGGGCAGCAACTGCTTCACGAACTCCATGCCGGCATACTGCACGTATTCGGATCGTTCGCGATCGCTTCTTTTGCGGAAATTATCGAATTCGGCCTGCCTGCGGAGCAAAAGATCTTTCAACTCATCGCGCTCGACCCGCAAACCGTCCCGCTCGATGCGCAACCGATCGAAATCACCGCCTTCCGCGCTGGCCGTTGAGCCGCCCGCGTTGGCTTCAGACACGCCTTCTGTACTGATATCGTTTTCCACGTTCACTTCAATTTCAGGGTAACAAAGGCGGGGCAAGGTCCGGGACCGGCGGTCATGCATTATTGCCCTGGTACCATTCGCGGGGACGGCTCCGGGTTGCTACAATTGCTTTGTTATGGCAATTCCCAACGTGAAACGGTTTCGGCCGTTTTGCCCGCAGTGTAACGAAACCTTCACTGTGATGGCCGTCCTGCCGAAAGATGCCAACGTGGACTCATTCCTCGCCGACGCCGTTGCTCGTCACGATCATAAAGCTTTCAAAGACGCGAAGGTGGCGATGAACAAGATCCGCGTCGGTCAGCAGAAACAGAAGAAAGCGAAGTAATCTTCCCGAATCAGGCACGCCCGCGGCGGCCGGGATCACGTCAACGGTCTCGGAACAACCGTTGCGGCGTGCCGTATTTCTTTCCCGTTTACAAATCCTGATCATTTGCTTCAGCGGTTCGCTGCGTCGGTAGTACCTTCATTGGCCAATCTGCCGGGAGATCAGTCCGTCTGTATGGGGCGGCGTGATAGAAATAGCGTTCGCAGATGAAAGTTCCTTCGAACCGACCGCGGCGCACCATGTGGATAGCTCTACAAACCAGGACCGTTGCGTCGGGTCTTCCACAGTTAATGGCTGCCGCTCTGGTTCTGTTCGCGGCCGCTCCACTGCGTGCCGGTAACCTGCCGCCGCTCGTCGCCAACGATAACCGGACGCCGGCCGGCGAACTGCGCGGGAAGGTTCTCAGCCTGCATCTCGAAATACGAAAAGGTGTCTGGCATCCGGAGGCGGAAGACGGTGAAGTTATCCCCGCGTATGCGTTCGCCGAGGAAGGGAAGCCTCTTCAGGTTCCGGCTCCCGCCATCCGGGTTCCGCAAGGCGCGACCATCGATATCTCCCTCCGCAATGGTGTTGCCGTGCCCGCTACCGTGCACGGGTTGCACAGCCGTCCGGGTAACGAGGCGGACGTCATTGTGATCGGTCCGGGAGAGACCCGGAACATCCGATTCACAGCGGGCGCGCCCGGCACGTACCTTTACTGGGCCCGCACTCCGGATGGCGGGCGGCGAAACGGACGGCTCCTGGACGCTCTGCTCGGCGGCGCTCTGGTGATCGATCCGCCGGGCCCGGTCAGCCCCGATCGTATCTTCGTTCTCGAGCGATGGAACGGGCCAACCCGCACGGCCATCAACGGCAAATCCTGGCCGTATACGGAACGCCTTAGTTATAAAGTCGGAGATCACGTGCGCTGGCGAGTGGTCAACGCCTCCGATCTCAGCCATCCGATGCATCTGCACGGCTTTCACTTCGCGCTTGATGCGGAGAGTGATGGCGAGCACACGCGCGCGTACGAATCCGGTGACGAGCCGATGGAATTCACGCATTCGGTGCAGATTGCGGAGACGTTCGATATGACATGGATTCCTACCGAGCCGGGCCGGTGGCTTTACCATTGCCATCGGATTCCGCACATGCGGCTACCCGTGCCGCTCGATCCGAAGGACGCGCTCGTCGTAAAAGAGCATGATCACGAGCAGATGCACGACATGAATTCGCCTTACGCCGGAATGGGCGGGATGATCATGGGGATCACCATTACAGGCCGGTCTGCGATCGATACCACGACGAACTGGCGCCCGCAGCGCCATTTCGAGCTGGCAGTCGCGCTGCGCAACCGCGATCCGCGATTTTATGAGCTTTCGCTGCGAGATCTTCTAAAACCGACAGCGGAGATCCACAAGAGTACCGGGTTGACCGGTCCGGTGATTGTGCTCGAACAGAACCAGCCTGCCCAGATTGAAGTGGTGAACAAGCTCGACGAGCCCACCAGCATTCACTGGCACGGAATGGAACTGGAGAGCTATTACGATGGCGTGCCGGGATTCGGAGGCCGCGATGAGAAACGTTCGCCGGCAGTCGAGCCGGGCAAGACCTTTGAGGTCCGGATTATTCCTCCCCGCGCCGGAACATTCATCTACCACACGCACTGGCACGATGAGGCGCAACTTACCGGCGGCGTTCACGGTCCGCTGATTGTGCTCGCGCCAGGCGAAGCGTACGACCCTGCGATCGATAAGAGCTTCCTTTTCAGCGTCGGACCGCAGGAACCGTTTGGCACGGCGATGCTGCTGATGAACGGTACACCTCAGCCATCGACGATGCGCCTGAAGACGGGCACTACCTATCGATTACGCTTCATGAACATCACTCCCTCCGTCGACAACCTCCGTGTGTCGCTGCGCAAAGCAGGTACTCCCGTGCAATGGCGGCTGCTGGCGAAGGATGCTTCCAATGTGAAGGGCACGCCAATGCGTGATGCGGACCAGATGGTCGCGGTCGGCGAAACTTACGATTTCGAGTACCGCGCCGCCGAGCCGGGAGAGTTGACGTTGACGGGCATCTCGCCGGGCGATAACCGGCGCGCGGTGCAGACGCTCGTGTTTTCCGACCGGTAGACGGGCGGATGCGCGAAACAGGCGACCGCGCGGAGGAAATTCGGGCGAAGATGGCACAGGACAGGAACGCATGCCGCCACCCGCTGCGCAACCCTCAACGGTATGTCGGGCCGGGGAACGTCACGATTGTGAGAATCCTGTTGCTGGCCGCGTTGGCTGCCGGTTTAACCGCACAAGACTCACAGAACTTCCATGTTTCGCCGCTGCATTCGATCGCGGAGCTCCGCCAGGAGGCGCTTCGGGCCAGTCCTCCGAAAGAGGCCGGCAAATTCCGGAAACCCGACCTGATCGACCTGGCGGGAGCGTCTTCAGCCGCCTCGGCGAATTTCCATTTTGAGATCCGGTACGCAACCGCGAACAATTTTCTGAGCGTTCCCGTCTATTCCGAAGCGCGGGCGTTTCTCGAGCGGCCGGCTGCCGACGGTCTGCTTGCCGCGGCCCGGGATCTGAAAGAAAGCGGCTACGGATTCCTGATCTACGACGCCTACCGCCCCTGGTACGTGACGAAAATCTTCTGGGATGCGACGCCGAGGCGATTGCACACGTTCGTCGCCGATCCCGCGAAGGGATCGAAACACAACCGGGGCTGTGCTGTCGATCTGACCTTGTACGACCTGAAAACCGGAGTTCCGATTGAGATGCCCAGCGGCTATGACGAAATGACGGCCCGAGCTCACCCGGATTACAGAGAAGGATCATCCACCGCGCGTGCGAATCGGGCCAGACTTCGACGCGCGATGGAGGCGCACGGATTCACGGTCGATCCTGGCGAATGGTGGCACTACGATTTCGAGCAATGGCGCGAATATCTGATCCTCAATATTTCGTTCGAATCGATTCCACAATCGTGACGCCAGCCGTGACTCCGACTGAGCCCGATTACAACAGCCGTTCCAGTTTGCGGGCCAGAAAATCCGACGTCAGTTTGCCGTTTCGATAGGCCCGGCAATCGGAAAAGAACCAGCGGCCGCCCTGGCCTTCAAGGCAGTAAAAGATATTGTGCTCTTCCACCGCCTTCCGGTCGAGCAGTTCCTGATTGAAGGACCGAACCGAGCCGTTCAGGATGTACGGAGAACGGAAGTCTTCGGTTGAAATCAGTTCGTCAGTGGAGCCGAAACCGACCTGAAGCAGCCGTCCGCGAAGATTGATCTGAAACAGATTGGCGCGGCCATCCTCGAAATTTTCCCGGCCGTATACAGGGGGATCGAGGACCACAGCCGGGTCGCTCAGTCTGGAGTTCAGCGCGTCCACCAGTTCGCGGCAAATCCCGTACAGGTCGGCGGCTCCGGAGGCGCGCAAACGGTCGATTCGCTCGGCCTCGAGAATCCGTTGGCGGTCACGAAGGGAGATGGATTCAATGGCCTCAGCCAGTTTGCTCAGGCGATCCCGCCGGCGGAAAGTCCATTTCGCGACTGATCCAAACAACACGCGCCCTCACAATATCGAGAATGTCCCGGCCGTTGAGCGCGATTGGCGTCCATTCGACAGGATTGGCCAGAGTCAGCTCGTTGGCGACATAAATACCTGTTTCTCCCATCCTGACATAGCGAACCCGAAGAACGCCGAACTCGGCGACGATCCAGGCAGACTTGCCGTGAGGCGTGCGGCGTACCTCCGGGTTCTGATCGAGGAGGAGCACATCGTTAGCGGCGAAGGGCCTCGGTAGCACCAGGTCGGCCGCAAGGCGAACCACTACGGGATCCACCAGCGCATTTACCAGGTTGGTGGGAAACGGCAGGTATCCCCGGAACGTGCGGAAATCCGGATCCGACGCTGCGCCGAGCCGATGCGTCAGAACGGGTACTGCGCGGAAGCCGCGGAAGCGGTCGCCTTCCCGCTCCCACATCAGCTCAGCCACGTTCAGGTCGAGCGCCCGGAGCAGCCGGTCGGCCATATCCGGCGAAAGAGTCCTCACACTTTTCAACGCGTTATGTAAATGCGGTTGAGATATGTCGCTGATGGCTGCGAGACCGCGCTCGGTAAACAAACCGGACCGAATCCTCTCACGAGCGACTTCGATCAGCCTGTGCTGAAGATCGCGAAAATTCATTTTATGGACCCGGGATATCGCCTGAGATATTTCTGTGGGAAATAGGTCAGCGTATTACAGCGTACAAACGGAGATACAACCATAAAAAATTGGATGTAAAACAACAATAGAAACAACTACTTCCGTCATCCGAAAAGATTCTCATCAGAATTTCCCCATTAAAAAGTGTTGTCCAGTTTTGTGAATTAGATCACAATTCAGACATATATTCGGTTGCGCACTTAGCGCGCACCCGGGAGGAACATTCGTGAACTTCGAGAACTTTGATTGGAACCGTACTGAAATCCTCGCGCTGGCGAAGGAATCCTGCACGCAATGCCAAGGTTATGGATTGCGCCGGAGCAGCCGGAAGGGGCCTGCTTCGCCCTGCAACTGCGTGTTAAGAGGGATCTTCCGCGCCTGCTACGCGCGGTTCCGGCAGTGCGTCGCGAAGCAGCAACACGTCAGCACGGTTCGTCTGGAACAAATCGGCGGCAAAGATCGGCGGATTATCTGGGGGAGAAAGGATGAAGAATATGTGGCGGATTTTTGCCTGGTCAGCCGGCGCGTGCTGGACGAAGAAGAACACCGGATTTTCAAATTCCACTATCTCCTGGGAGCGGACTGGAAGCTGTGCTGCCGGCGCCTGAACATGGACCGGGGAACTTTCTTCCACCACGTGTACAGAATCCAGCAGAAGCTTGGCAAGGTCTTTCGTGAACTCGAGCCCTATGCTCTCTATCCGCTCGATGAGTATTTCGGCGGGACCGTACGCCGGGAACTGCCCGAAGAAAGCCGGAAAATTCTGAGCATGCCGATCGTTTCCAGGCGGCGCGGGTTGACCCCGCCGCTGCGCAAAGTCGCGTGATTCATTGAGTTTGAACGGGAGAGCGGGCCGCGCACAGGTCGCTCTCCCGAGCATGTGGTTCATAGATGTGCGCCGCCCCCAGGTTGCCTTCCCCTCCGTCCTTCCATCCCTTACCAACAAACTCCAACGCGCGCATGCGCCTCGCGGGAATAAAATCGGATCAAAATAGAATTTAAAGGCCGTGAGAACGCTCGAGCGCAAGCACAGCGCAGGAACACGCTGGTTTCACTGGATCAACTTTCCGCTTCTTTGCGTGATGATCGCCAGCGGTACTATGATCTATTGGGCCTACGACCCCTACAAAGTCGGAATTAGCGGATTTACGCTATTCCACTTTTTTCCGGACTGGTTCTATAACGCCACGCAGGTTCCACACAAGCTGGCGCTGGGGATGGCGATCCACTTTGCGTTTGCGTGGCTATTCGCCATCAACGGCATCGCGTACCTGGTGTATACAGTCGTTTCGGGCGAATGGCGCGAACTTGCACCGGATCGCAAAGCGTTTCGCGAGGCCATTCAGGTCACCATGCACGACCTCGGGTTCAAGGTCCCGCTGCCGCCCCAACGGCGATACAACGCCGCTCAGCGGATCACGTATTCCAGCATTATCCTTATGGGCGGCCTCAGTCTGGTGACGGGGCTGGCGATTTACAAGCCGGCGCAGCTTTACTGGCTCGCCGCCTTCCTTGGCGGCTATGAATGGGCCCGGTTCGAGCATTTCTGGCTCACTATGGGCTATGTAGCCTTTTTCGTGATTCACATTGTTCAGGTGATCCGCGCGGGTTGGCCCAACTTTCGGGCAATGGTCTCAGGGTACGACGTCGAGGGGGTTGAGGCCCATCATGCCGATTAATAAGGATGGCGCAACTGAAAAGCGGGTGAATCCGCCGCTCAGCGCGGAGGAGCAACTCCGGCGGCGAACCCGGCGTGGATTTATCGGACTCGGAATCGGCGCCGCGGCCGCCATCGGCGGCTGGGAGTGGCTAATGTCCGGCGCGCATGAGGAGGGCGACATCCCGCCTCGTCTCCGATCGATCCTGCAAGCGAACGAATCGGTCGTCCGGAAGACAATCTACTCGAACGATAATCTGGCGAAAACATATCCGGCTTCGGCCATTGGCGAAATCAAAGTCAATGGCGAGCTGGGCATGGATGATGATGTCGAGCCCGGCGAGTGGCGGCTCGAAGTCGTACCTTTCGGTCAGAGTGGGCCGGCATTGAAGCTCGACCTCGACGATTTGCGGCGCCTGCCGCGACATGAAGAAACAATCGATTTCAAATGCATTGAGGGCTGGAGCACGGTGACCCAGTTTGCCGGGGCGAGATTTTCGGATTTCACCGCGAAGTTCGCGCGCGGTTCGGCCGGAGCCCCCTCCGTCTCTATGGAGACGCCCGACGGCGAATATTATGTCGGACTGGACATGCATAGCGCGCTGCATCCGCAAACTCTGCTGGCATGGGAGATGAACGGGGAGCCGCTCGAAGACGAGCACGGGGCGCCCCTGCGGCTCGTTATCCCGGTGAAATACGGGGTCAAGAGCATCAAGCGGATCGGAAAAGTGGAATACGTGGGCGAGCGCCGGCCAGATGATTATTGGGCTGAGCGCGGCTATGACTGGTATGCAGGGCTCTAGCCCTGCCGCGATTGGCGCGTCGGGCTATAAATCGGACGCTTTTTTTTGCGCGCGCACACGCCGACCGTACATTACCCCGGCAACGACGAAGACTCCCGCCACCACGCCTGCGGCGATTTTCGGGAGATTATCGGGAGGGGCCGGTGGTTCATATACAACCCCGTGCTCGTTGGCCTGCGCGGCTTCGGCGACATAGCGGCCGTGTTCGGGAGGGGTAAATTCCCGGGCAAATCGGGCAAGTTCATCCGCTACGCGGGGTCCGGAAATTGGCTCGCCGTGCCCGGCGGCAAGCACGAACGGATTCAGGCTCGCAAGGCTTTGAACAGAAGCCGCCGCCGCCTCCCAGTCGTAAGTGAAAGGCGACGCCGGCCGGGAAATAACGGGCCTCATGGTCAGAACGCCGAGCCAGGAGTCCAGATTCGCTGTGGCGAGCGCATCACCGGCGACGAGGGTGGCGTCCCGTTCGCGCCACAATGAAACATGTCCAGGCGCATGGCCAGGCGTCGGAATCGTAAGCCACCCCTCGAGTCCAGGTACTACTCCAGTCGGAGGTAAATCCCGAAGAACGTCCGAGATGTCGACCGTTCGGCTGGGAAAGAAGCGGCTCATAAAGGCCATCGCGCCTCCCACTGTGGGATCTTTGTGCGGATAGGCCGACTCTCCCGTAAGATACGGGAATTCAAGAGGGTGGGCGTAAACCGGAACGTTCCAATGGCGGGCGAGTTTGAGGGCGTTTCCTGCGTGATCGAAATGTCCGTGGGTCAGGATGATGGAATTCGGCCGCGAATTTTCGCCGAATCTGGCCGCAGCCGCCTGAATAACGGTTCTTGCATGCCCGGCAACTCCCGTATCGATCAGAACCCATGCCTGGCGATTACCGGCAAAATACGCATTCGCGATGGAGATTCTGAGAGACGCAAGGTCAGCGGCGATCTCGCGGGGAGCAGTCATATGCCTATTTTGCAGTGCAGGCGCTTTGCGCCGCGACTTGATCCCGGTGAATTGTGCGTCAGATGCCACAAGAGAGCGTGAACATCTTTACGAAAGACGTGCGCGTTAGGCTACATGGGCGATTGCGATTTCCGGCTTTTCGGCGGATTTTATCCGCCCGGTTCGTAATACCATAAACAGATGGCTGCTTTCAGCCGATAGGTACGTCAGGGCTCGGCATGCGAATCGCGGCACGCGCATACATCACGCTGGTTATCTCGGCTGCGGCATATGTCGTTGGCTCGCAAGTGCCGCATTTCCAGTCGCTTGACTCCGGGTCGCTGCAGTTCTGGGTATATTTTTTAGTCACCGTTCTCACCTCCGGGTTGAAACTGAGGCTCCCGCTGGTGATGGCGACGATCTCGGTGAATTTCCTCTTCATTCTGGTTGGCGTTGCGCAATTCGGCCTGCCGGAAGCGTTGCTGATCGGCCTTGCTGGAACTCTGGTGCAGTGCCTGTGGAAGGCGAAGGTCCGGCCGCGCCCGGTGCAGGTCTCATTCAGCGTGGCTTCCATCTGTCTCGCCGTGCTGGCCGCCCATGTAACGTTTCATGGACCGTTGAACACGCTGCTTGGCCGTCTTCACCCGCTGCTGCTCGGCTCCGCTGCGGCAGCTTATTTCATTACGAATACGGGTCTGGTTGCCTGCGTCATAGCGCTGACGGAACGCAAGTCCGTCTGGAAGACCTGGTACGGCACTTATTACTGGATTCTTCCGTATCACCTCGCCGGCGCGTCGGTGGCCTGGCTGATCCTCGTTCTGAGCGAGTTGAACAAATGGCACGCAGCGCTGGTTCTGTTCCCGCTCGTGTTGTTCGTTTACAGGACGTACCGTTTGTATCTCGAACGGCTGGAACAAGAGAAGGGCCATATCGAGGAGATGGCCGGCCTGCATTTGCGCACGATTGAAGCGCTGGCGCTCGCGATCGAGGCGAAGGACACTACGACTCACGACCATCTCCAGAGAGTCAGGGTTTACGCAATGGAGATCGGGAAAGAGGTCGGGCTCAAACACAAGGAACTCGACGCGCTCCAGGCGGCTTCTCTGTTGCACGACATTGGCAAGCTTGCGGTGCCGGAGCACATCATTTCGAAGCCCGGCAAACTGACGCCGGAAGAGTTCGAGAAGATGAAGATCCATCCCGTTGTCGGGGCGGAGATTCTGGAACAGGTGAAGTTTCCGTATCCAGTGGTGCCAATTGTACGCGCGCATCATGAAAAATGGGACGGCTCGGGCTATCCCGCCGGGCTTTCGGGAGAAGAGATTCCGATCGGTGCGCGGATTTTGTCGGCCGTCGATTGTCTCGACGCTCTTGCGTCCGACCGGCAGTATCGCCGGGCACTGCCACTCGACCAGGCAATGGATATCGTGGTGGCGGAATCAGGCAAGGCGTTCGACCCGGTGATCGTCGACATACTACGCCGGCGCTACGTGGAACTCGAGCGGATGGCCCAGAACACGGGCGGCGAGAAGATCAAGCTGTCGATGGACGTGAAAATCGAGCGTGGCCTCGCGCCGGCGACGGGTTTTGCGGAATCGACCGATATGCCTGCCGCCGGCAGTGATGGCCAGGGCGAAACCGGGGCCGATCCGCTCGGCTCCATTGCGGCCGCAACCCAGGAAGCGCAAATGCTTTACGAACTCACCCAGGATCTCAGCAGTTCACTGAGTCTGCCTGAAGCGCTTTCGTTCGTAGGCGTGCGGCTGAAGCGCCTGATCCCATACGAGACGATCGCCGTTTATATCCGGCGCGAAGACAAACTGATTCCCGAGTACGTGAGCGGCGAGAATCTCCGGCTGTTCACTTCCCTCGAGATTCCGATTGGCCAGGGACTGTCCGGCTGGGTTGCGGAAAACAACAAGCCTCTCCTGAATGGAAATCCGACGGTCGAAGCGGGCTATCTGAACGATCCGCAGCGATACAGCACGCTGAATTCGGCGATGGCGGTTCCTTTGAACGGCGCGAGGGGAGTGCTTGGGGTACTGGCGCTGTACCGCTCGGACCGCGATGCGTTTACACGTGAGAACCTGAGAATACTGATTGCTATCAGCGCAAAGGTGGCGCAGGCGATCGAGAATGCGCTAAGCCATCGCCTGCTCGAGACGTCAATCACAACGGATTATCTTACGAACCTGCCCAATGCCCGTTCTCTGTTCCTGACGCTCGATACGGAAGTCGCGAGAGCGCAGCGCGAAGAGCGGCGACTCTCAGTGGTGGTGATGGATCTGGACGGTTTCAAGCAGGTGAACGACCGGTTCGGACATCTGACCGGGAACAAGGTCCTCCGAATCGTCGCGCACAGTTTGCGAGAGCATTGCGGCAGAAACGACTACCTGGCCCGAATGGGAGGCGACGAATTCGTGCTGCTTATCCAGGATGCCACTGACGACGAAGTAGAAGCGCGGATCGAGGGGATTCGGTCTGTGATCCGGATTGCCGGCGAATCGACGCCCGAACCGTCCTCTCTGGCGGTGAGTGTAGGAATCGCGAGTTGTCCGGATGACGGGTGCGACGCCGAAGCACTGCTGGCGGAAGCTGACCACCGGATGTACAAGAGCAAGCGCCAGCGGAAGGAGCGCAAAGCGCCAGTGTTTCCGCTGGAAGCTACGCCAATCAGAGCCGCGGCCTCATGATGCCGGGGCGGCCTCCAGCCCACCGCGGGTTCGCGTGGAGGCTGGCCGGGGCGGCCGTTCGGCTGGCGCTCATCGTTGTCGTCGGGGTAATGGTCTGCGCGGCGCTCGTTCGTTACAGCCCGGGGTTTGAGTCGGAAGAGGCGGACATTGATGCGCGTTTGACCCGTGAGACTGCCCTCGCAGTTCACGAGCGGTCGAGAACGGGCGAAGATTTTCCGGCGTTTGTTCTGGACTATTTCCGGCGGGCCGTTCACGGCGATTTGGGCGTTTCCCGCACCTTCAACTCACCCGTCACCGATCTTCTCCGAGACCGTATTTCGGCCACAGCGATGCTGATGGTTGCCGGCATTACGCTGGCATGGGCGGCGGCTCTGATGCTTGCCTGCGTTGCGGTTTTTCAGCCTGTGATGTTTTTCCGCTGCGGCGCTGAAGTGCTGGCGGGAATCTCGCTCGCGATCCCGGCTCCCGTGATCGCGATCGCATTCTTCCTTTCGGGCGCCCCCGTTAGCGCCGCGCTCGCGCTGGCAATTCTGCCACGAGTGTTCGGAACAATTCGGGAGCTCCTCGAAGACGTGTGTCGCTCGCCGGCGTTGGTGTTCGCAAGAGCGCGCGGGCTTTCACGTGCGGCGGTCGTAGTCCGTTATGTGGCGCTTCCGATTGGGCCGCAACTGACCGCCCTGATCGGTGTGTCCCTGGTTCTGGCGTTTGGGTCGGCGATTCCGGTGGAAGCGCTGTGCGATGTTGCAGGAATTGGCCAGTTGGCATGGAGGGCGGCTTTGGGCCGGGATCTGCCTCTGCTCTGTGGCATCGCCATGGCGGTTACTTTTCTTGTAGCGCTGGCTCATACCAGCACGGAGCTTTTTCATGTCCCGACTTCTCAGGCGGAGCGATCGCGATGACGCGTGTACGCGCGGTGGCGCTCAGCCTGCTTGCTGGCGTCCTTACGGTTGCATTCGCGTCACCTGCATTCGTTCCTCATCCCTATGATGAGCAGTACCGCGATCATGCCGGCGAGCCACCGTCGCGGAAGTTCCTGCTGGGTACAGACGATCTGGGCCGTGATCGTCTCTCGCGACTGGCTTTCGCTACTCGTCTTTCGGTCACGCTGGCATGCGGCGCCGCTGCGCTTTCAGTTTTGCTGGGGCTGGCTGCCGCCGGTCTTTCGCTTTCGGTCCTGACCAAGCCGGTGGCTGTGGCGACGACCATCAGTCTTTCGCTTCCGTGGATGTTTGTGTTCATCGTCCTTCGCGGCATGCTGCCGCTGAATACTTCCGCCGCAGTTTCGATCGGACTAACGTTCGCGGTAATGGGCGTGGCGGGCTGGGCACTGCCCGGGCGCGTTTTCGCGGCATCGGTTTCGCAATACCGCGCTTCGGAATGGGTGATGCATGCACGGGCCTGCGGCATGAGCGAGAGGCGGATCTGGACGGCGCATCTCTGGCCGCACATCCGCTCGATCGCGTGGGCACAGTTTCGGGCGCTGGTTCCTGCGTACATTCTCGCTGAAGCCGGTCTGGGCCTCCTGGGTTTGGGTGTCGCCGAACCCGCGACTTCGCTCGGAAATCTGATTGCGGAGCTGCAACATATAGGGTCTATCCAAACAAGCCCATGGATACTGGCTCCTCTTGTGGTTCTGGCGATCATCACTACGTCCATTGAATTGCTGCGGGGTCCGGCGGGGGTGTCGGCGTGAAGCGCGTCGCGCTAACGATTGCGGCGATCGCCGTCGCATTGTCGGGAGGATTGAGCGGCGGTGGGTTGAAGGTGGCTTCGGCCGCCCCGACAGCCGCAAACGCCGCCCTGCGGTTCTCGATTCCCGCAGACCCGAAAAGCTTCGATCCGCTGCACGCGTCGCTTGAAAGTAGCGGTGAGCTGATTCGATACCTGACGGGTGGGGTTCTGATCCGCGTGGATCGCGCAACCGATACGGCGATTCCGGAGCTTGCGGAATCGTGGCGAATGAGTGAAGGCGGCAAGGCGATTACGTTCCACCTGAGGGAGGGCCTGCGTTTCTCCGACGGCTCGCCGCTGACGGCCGCCGATGTTGCGCGCACTTTGACCGACGCTCTCGATCCAAAAGAAGCATCGCCGGCTGGCGATACCTTCCGAGTCGCTGGCGGAGCGCCCACTATTGAGATTCGTTCGCCCCGGGACCTTCTGATCCGTTATCGAGCCGTGAAACCAGCGCTCGACCGTTTGTTCGATCAGCTTGCAATTGCGCCGAAAAATCGCTCCGCACGCCTTCCGGCGTCCGCCGGCCCGTTTTTTGTGGCGGAGTACAACCCGGGGTCGACGATTATTCTGCGTCGAAACCAATGGTATTGGAAGCGCGATAGTTCCGGAGCGCATCTGCCCTTCTTCGATTCGATCCGAATCGATATTCAAAGTAATGGCGACATCCAACTCGCGCGATTCGAGCGTGGCGAGTCCGATCTCATCGGGGGCCTCAATCCGGAAACATTTGACCGGCTGGCGAGGACGCGACCGGGTACAGCGCACGATGTGGGGGCATCGCTCGATTCCGAATTCCTGTGGTTCAACCAGTCGCCCTCTGCGAGTTTGCCCGAATGGAAACGGAAATGGTTTTCATCGGCGTTGTTCCGACACGCCATCAGCAGCTCGATTCATCGTGAAGACCTTATCCGGATCGCGTACAAGGGCCATGCCCGCGCCGCTGCCGGACCAATATCCACCGCAAACCGGTTCTGGTTCAATCCGAAGTTGAAGCCACTTGCATACAACACAGCGGCATTGAACGCGTTGCTCGGCTCGGGTTTCACGCTGAAAGGGGGCGTGCTGCGGGATGCGAGCGGGCATGGCGTGGAATTTTCGCTGATTACGAATTCGGGAAATCGCGAGCGTGAGCGGATGGCGGCCCTGATTCAAAGCGATTTGAACCGAATTGGCGTTCGTGTAAACATCGTGACCCTCGATTTCGGCTCGCTGATCGAGCGCATTGCGAAAACGGGCGCGTATGAAGCCTGTTTACTGGGGTTTGCGAACGTGGACGAAGATCCGATTGAAGAGATGAATGTCTGGCTGAGTTCCGGTCCGCATCACGCGTGGTGGCCGCAGGAGAAATCTCCCGCAACGCCCTGGGAGGCGCGCATCGACCAGCTCGAGCTGGCGCAGGCGTCACAGACATCGAGGGCGCAACGAAAAAAATTGTTGGATGAGATGCAGGAGATCGTGGCGGCTCAGGAACCGATCATTTACCTCGTGAATCCTGACTACCTCTATGCTCTCTCGCCCCGTATACACGGGGCGACGCCGGGCATCGCTCCCCCGCAACTGCTGTGGAATATCGAATGGCTTCACTAACGGACAGAACCACGGCGGATAGAACCACGGCGGCAAACGCGCCCGTTATGGAATTTCGCCTCTCGGCCTGGTACGGCGACCGGCAGGTGCTCGATGAAGCCGCCGGCGAGTTGCGGTCTGGAGAGTGTCTTTCCCTTGTGGGGCTCAGCGGGTCCGGGAAAAGTACGCTCGCACTGGCGCTGCTGGGACTTATTCGATATCGGGGCGGGAGAATTTCCGGATCGATCCGGCTCTGCGGGAAAGAGCTTCGCGAGGCGAGCGAGCGGGAACTACGCGACATTCGCGGCCGTCTGGTGGGCTACGTCCCGCAGAACGCCGCAGCAGCCCTGAACAACCGGCTGCGTGTGAAAGCGCTGCTCGAAGAGACCTGGCGCGCACATGAGAAGCGCCCTCCGCCCGACGGGCTTTGGCAGGAACTGCTCCGGAGCGTGCAGTTGCCGGCCAATTCGGATTTTCTGGAACAGCGCGCGGGTGAGTTGAGTACAGGACAAGGCCAGAGATTGCTGATCGCGCTGGCAGTGATGCACAATCCGCAATTGCTGATCGCGGATGAGCCGACAAGCGCGCTCGACGCTATTACGCAAATGGCGATTCTGAATCGTTTCCGAGATCTGAACCGCCGGCGCAATATTGCGTTGCTGTTTATCTCTCACGACTTGCTGTCTGTGGCGTCTATCAGCGCACGCGTTTCAATCCTGCACAAAGGCCGCATTGTGGAATCGGGAACCCCGGCCGAAATTTTCCTCGCGCCGCAGCATCCGTTTACGCAGGAGCTGGTAGCCGCAATGCCGGCGAAACCTGTGTTCGAGGAGATGACTTCACGAGTGGACCCGCACTGAGCGGCGGCGCTTCAGGCGCGCCGCCTGGCGGGGATTTGGGCATCTAGCTGTTCGAGACTGTGGCTTTGTGCTGCTGGGGCGGGGCCCCGTTCACGTGAGGCGTCGGAGCAACTCTGCGCGTGCGGAATTCATAGCGTTCGATGCTCATCGCCGCCTGGCCCTGCGAATTCCGGAGCACACGGCCCTCAGCCACCAGTTTCAGCGGTACCTGATTGCCGAGGCGGGCTGGCCAGTCGAGAGAAACCTGAAGCAATTGCCCAAGTTCGAACTGCTCGCTCGTCGCGAACAGGATCCCTTTGCTGCTGATGTTGAGCGTTTCGCTGGTACCTTCGCCGGTTTTCAACGGCTGCTCGAGCGTGCGCCAACTGATCGCCATACGACAAGGGAAACGTGCGTTGCTCCTTCGGTCGGCCCCCATGGCAGGCCTGCCGCTTTCGCTCTCCGAAGCTCGTTGCACAGATCTTCTTAATGCCTCCGAATCGAGATCTTCAATCGTGAAAAAGTCACGCGCGCCGTCCCGAACGGCCGCGACCGCCGCGTGCCTGTCCATGGCCGTAGTGAGCAGAATAAGTGGTATATCCGGAGCGTGCCTTCTTAGCTCTTCACCAGCGTTGATTCCTGCTCCGTCGGCCGGGCGCATTTCAGCGATGACCACGTCGTACTGACTTCGCGCCAACTCACCAAGACCGTCGAGCATCGTCCCGACACGGGTAAATTCGACATGTTGGCTCTCCTGCCGGGAAGCCAACGCCTCATCGACCTTTTGCGCCGCCAGGTCAGTACTGCAGACGCACAGCACTCTGCACACAGTTGTAGAACTCGAATTCACCACCCTAACTGCCCTCCAATGGAACGAGGCCTCGGCGATAACACGGTGTGCCTTTCAGCCCCGAAAATGTTTCATGCACACCTAAGCCACGGGGTTCTTATCGGCAGTTTTGAGTGATTTTATCAGTCTGACTCTTCAGATCAGGGAATATTTTTTACTGAAGTAGTATGTCAGGTAAGTACTTGGGTACCATTAGTTCCGGGACGTGGGTAAGACCGGTGTCGCGCCCGGCTCATCGGCTTTTTCGCTGAACAGGGCGAAACAGCGATCTGCCAATTGATACGGTGTATTTCCGGCCATCTTTTCAACCGCCGCTCCATCTTCGTGACGGGTGTCGAAGCACAGCTCCCAGGACGTGCCGGCATGCGGTTTCGGCAGACAAAACGTAATTGGCTCGTGATACGGATTCAACAGCATCAGGAAAGCAGCGTCTCTGAGTGGCTGCCCGAAAGCATCCACGTCATCGAGCGTGCGGCCGTTCAGCAGCAAGCCCACGCACCGGATCCAGCCCGCGGTCCATTCATCCGCCGCCATTTCGCCCCCATCGGGGCGAATCCACATAATGTCCTGTTCCTGCACGCCTTCCACTTCACGGTCGGGCGCATCCGGATCAATACGGCGATCCTGAAAGAATTTACGGCGGTGGAGATTGGAGTGGCTGCGTCGCAGCCTGATCAGCGACCGCGTGAAATCGAGCAGCCGCTGTTTGCGCTCATCGATGTTCCAGTCGAACCAGCTGATCTCGTTATCCTGAGCATACCCGTTGTTGTTTCCATGCTGGGTACGAGAGATCTCGTCGCCACCGCAAATCATGGGAACGCCCTGGGAGAGCAATAGAGTCGCGAGCAGATTTCTTTTCTGGCCGTCGCGCAGAGCGACTATGCCCGGGTCATCGGTCGGACCCTCGGCTCCGCAGTTCCATGAATGATTATCGTTCGCTCCGTCCCTGTTGTCTTCGCCGTTCGCCTCGTTGTGCTTGTCGTTGTAGCTGACAAGGTCATTGAGCGTGAAGCCGTCATGGGCAGTTACGAAATTGATGCTGGCACTGGGATGGCGCCCGTCTCTCTGGTAGAGGTCGCTCGATCCGGTGAGCCGGTAGCCGAGCTCGGCCAGCTGGCCGTCATCGCCCTTCCAGTATTTGCGGACCACGTCGCGATATTTGCCGTTCCACTCGGCCCATAAGGCAGGGAACTGGCCGACCTGGTAACCTCCGGGCCCCACGTCCCAGGGCTCCGCGATGAGCTTGACCTGAGAAACAACCGGATCCTGATTGATGATATCGAAGAAGGCCGACAGCCGATCGACGTCGTGCAGTTCCCGGGCCAGAGCGGCGGCGAGATCGAACCGGAACCCATCGACGTGCATTTCGAGCACCCAATACCGCAAGCTGTCCATCACCAGCTTCAGCACCTGCGGATGACGCACATTCAGCGTATTGCCCGTGCCCGTGTAATCCATGTAGTATCGCGGAGTTTTATCGACAAGGCGATAGTAGCTCTTGTTGTCAATACCTTTGAAGCTCAGCGTAGGCCCAAGTTGATTCCCCTCAGCGGTGTGGTTGTAAACCACATCCAGAATCACCTCGATTCCGGCACGATGCAGGGCTTTGACCATGTTTTTGAATTCGCCGATCTGCTCACCTGTCGATCCGGCGCTGCAATAGCGCGCATCCGGTGAAAAGAAGTTGATACTGTTGTAGCCCCAATAGTTCCGCAGACCTTTTTCGACGAGGCCGCCTTCATCCACGAACGCGTGCACCGGCATCAGTTCGACTGCCGTAATACCAAGCTTTTTCAGGTAGTCGATCGTAACCGGGTGGCTGATACCCGCATAGGTGCCGCGAATCTCTTCGGGCAGACCCGGATGCATTTTGGTGAAGCCCTTGACGTGAACTTCGTAAATAACCGAATCGTGCAACTGCGTCATCGGCGGCCGGTCGTTTTCCCAATCGTAATGATTGGTGCTGACGACGCACTTTGGCACCGCGTTCCAGTCGCACTGTGTATCCATTTTGAGGTCCTGATCCGGATTCAGAAGCTCGTAACCGAAAATCGGAGCCTTATAGTTCACTTCGCCCGTAAGGGCTTTTGCATAGGGGTCGATCAAAAGCTTGTTGCCATTGAAGCGAAGTCCCTTCTCCGGCTCATACGGACCCTGGACACGAAATCCGTAGATCTGTCCCAGTTTCAGGCCGGAAATGTAGCAGTGCCAGACGAATCCGGTGGTTTCGCGGATCGGAATAATCTCCGGCTCGGTCGATTCCGAAGAATCGAACAGACATAGTTCGACGCCTGTCGCATGTTCGGAATAGATTGCGAAATTGACTCCCGTGCCGTCCCACGTTGATCCTTGCGGGTAGGGCTTGCCTGGAAATATTGTTCTCGCCATTTTGCGTTCAGGAAAACCTCAGAACTGCTACTGATTCAGCGGGAAGTCTAATGCAGGATTCGTTCCGTTCAATGGCGGCGGAGGCGAGAAGAATCTCGAAACCTGAGCTGAGTGGTATTTCGCGAGACACATTCGACAGATTACAGGCGGTGGCGATGCCGCCCCGCTGAACCAGAAGCCATTTCTCTTCTTCGTTGAAGTCCGTGTGAACGCGGTCGAAGTCGCCGTCGAGCAGATCGTGGAAGGACCGGCGCAGCCGGACGAGTTTTTTGTACCAATCGAGGATGCTCGCGTGCGGCTCGCGCCCGCGCTCGTCCCAGTCGAGTTTCGATCGTTCGAATGTCGCCGGGTTCTGAGGATCCGGGATTTCGGAAACGTCCCACCCGAAGCTGGCGAATTCGAGGACGCGGCCTTCTGAAACCGCGCGCCCGAGCTCCGGATCTTCGTGTTGCGTGAAATAGAGGAAAGGCGTCGATGCGCCCCACTCCTCGCCCTGGAAGATCATGGGCACGAAAGGCGCGGTGAACACGAGCGCTGCGGCTATTTTCAGCTTGCCGATGCTGATCAGAGCGGAGCTGCGCTCGCCGCGCGCCCGGTTCCCGATCTGATCGTGATTCTGCAGGTAGCCGAGAAACTTCCACCCGGATAGCCCGACGGCCGGGCGGCCGTGGGTCCGCCGGCGATGCGGTGAATAACATCCGTCATAGACCCAGGCGCGCCGAAAAGCCTTCGCGATCTGCGCAATTGAGCCGAAATCGGCATAATAGCCGTCGCGCTCTCCGGTAAGAGCGGCGTGCAGGGCGTGGTGAAAATCGTCGCTCCACTGAGCGTCGATGCCATACCCGCCGACTTCGCGATCGCGAATGATTCGTGGATCGTTTAAATCGCTCTCCGCGATGAGCACCAGATTTCGACCGAGTTCCGCCTTGAGCTGCGCAATTTCCACTGCCAGTTGCTCGAGAATATGAGTCGCCGAATTATCGATGTACGCGTGTACCGCGTCGAGCCGCAAGCCATCCATGTGGTAATCCCGGATCCACATGAGGGCGTTATCGCAGAAGAAGCGTCTAACCTCATCGGACCCGGCGGAATCGAAATTGATCGCTTCGCCCCAGGGGGTGTGATGCCTGCCCGTGTAATAGGGCCCGAAACGAGCCAGATAGTTACCCGAGGGGCCGAGGTGGTTGTAAACCACGTCGAGGATCACAGCCAGTCCGCGGCTGTGGCACGCGTCCACCAGACGTTTCAAAGCGTCCGGTCCGCCGTAATGGTGATGTGGCGCGTAGAGATCGACGCCGTCGTACCCCCAGCCCCAGCGGCCCGGAAATTCAGCCACGGGCATGATCTCGATATGGGTTACGCCAATATCGGCCAGACAGGAGAGGTTCTGAATCGCCGAGTCGAACGTGCCCTCCGGCGTGAATGCGCCGATATGAAGTTCATACACGAGCGCGGAAGAAAACGGCGGCGCCTGAAAACCGTAATCGGTCCATTGAAACGTCGAGTGATCCACCGTCGCAGATGGTCCGTGAACCCCCTGCGGCTGCCATGGCGAGCGGGGGTCCGGCAGCGGATCGCCATCCACGACGTATTGGTATCTGACGCCGGGCGTAGCCGCGAAGTCCACTTCCCACCACTCGGACGCATTCCGCGTCATCGGAATATCCTGAACCTCTGTCTCGCTGTCGGCAACGCGCAACGCGACGGATTCGGGTTTAGGCGCCCACACGCGAAAAGTGGTCAACCAGCGACTCCGTTCTTTACCAGCAGGGCCACGGGAAAAGTGGCGAAAAGGTCCGATGCGGAAATCTCGCCCGAAAGATTCCCGACGCGCGAAAGGACATTGTTCCAGCTGCCTTGGGGAAGTCCCAAATGGGTGTCGCCCCAGCTGTTGCGCCTGAGTCGCATCGGGAAGCGGGGCGCGGCCACGATCACGCGCTCCCCGCGGTGAAAAGCAACCAGGCACTCAGGGCGCGCGCCGGCCGCGTGGATGGGAACGTAGCGGCCTTCCGGTCCGAAGCAGTCCGGATTCCGGCAGCGTACCCGCAGGGATTCCCGGATTGTCCAGAGCTTCGGGAAGCCTTCGTCGGAGCGCGCCATCATCACTTCGGCGCTGAGGGAATCGAGTTCCGCGATCAGTTCCCGGCGGCGCTGGTAATCGACCGGGCGACGGTTATCGGGGTCGACAAGACTCAGATCCCACAGCTCGGTTCCCTGGTAGATGTCCGGGACACCCGGAGCCATCATGCGCAGCAACGTCTGCGTCAGCGAATTGATACGGCCCGGAGCGATCAGGGGCAGGGTAAAAGCCTCGAAGTCGGACATAAATTCCGAATCGCCGCAGGCCTGGCGGATAAAATCCTCGAGCGCTTCTTCGAACTGCCCGTTCTGGTGCGTCCAGGAGGTCCGCTCCTTGGCTTCCCGAACGGCTTTTTGCATATACTCACGCAGCCGCTCGAACGAGATGGGCCACGCGCCGAACATCGTCTGGTACAGCAGATATTCGGTATTCGGATCCGGCATGTCGTAGGTGCGATGCCGGTCGTTGTGCGCCGACCAGCGACGAACCGCCTCGGCCCACTCACGCGGAATCTCTGACAGCAACGCGATTCGCGCCCGCACGTCCTCGCTGCGCTTGGTGTCATGGGTAGAACCGGCAAGCTGAGTGTGCGGCCACCGCTTGTGCCGTTCGAGGCAATAGCGATGAAAGAAATCAACATCCACTCCAAACGAACCCGGATCGCCGCCGACCTCATTGAGTGCCACCAGCCGGTTATATGAATAAAA
>Ga0157370_10000556_pt1 | contig 46544 bp, 38 predicted proteins | sample C35metaG_FD_113463 | JGI IMG/M metagenome (GOLD analysis project Ga0157370, IMG submission 113463) | Corn rhizosphere microbial communities from Kellogg Biological Station, Michigan, USA - C3-5 metaG | ecosystem: Host-associated > Plants > Roots > Rhizosphere > Soil | place: USA: Michigan...
CCGAGGAGGCCTATTGTAGTAAGGCCTGTGTAACAAATATCATTACACATTACCAAAATAACCCCGTTGCAAGAGGCTGTTTTTCTTTATGGCTTTGATTTGCAGGAGCTATTTTGAATAACTCGTTAACAGTAAATATTTTCGTTTTATTGCCATAATCGGTAAAAACCGTAATAGATATCACTGAACCAATAATTTGATATTTTGCATCACTGGATATCGTAATATTATATGCCTTGCTTTTAACATTCTGAGTTGGAAAAACTTTTTGATTCATAGATTCGGTCAACAGGAAATGTCCATCGATGGGTACTTGCTGTATATAATCATCAGCTAGAAGCTGTTGCAAAATCCTAATTTCATAAGCAAACCCATCAATTGAAACAGACGACAAATTCCTAAAATTAAGAATCAATATAAATTTAAGGGACAAGTACAAACCACCTTGGCTTTGATTACCTGCCTCAATTACTAATGGTTCCTCAATCTCAATAGAAAACTCCTTTTTTCCAAAGTTAAATTCGCTAATTTTTCTAGGCGACAGTTTCGGCTTTTCGGAAGCAACTGGTGAAAAAACATATTCAACTTGATCCATAAGCTTTCTAAAAAGTATCTCTTCTCCAGTTTCAGAAGATAAGTCAATAATGTTTCGTCCGCGTAGGCCAATTGGTATAATTTCCTCTGATCTCCCTTCAAAGCTAACCAATATGTACTTCGTCGGACTTGTATTGATATCATTAATTAGAATTTGGTATTCCTCTCCGACGCCACCTGTAAATGATTCCGCCTTTCTCTTATAACCTTCTGATAAGACTACAATAACTTTTGAGTGTTCATGCATTGCTTTATGCATCATCTTTACAAAATTGATTGCAGTTTCTTGTTGGTTCAGCATTTCATCTAACTTAGCAGGAAATCCATTTCTTCGTAAATGGTCCGTAAAGGAAATTACCTTTTTTTTGTGTTCTTCAGAATCCCAACTATAGGAGATAAATACGCCATCAGAATCCTCCTCGTTTTGGAAAGATTTGCCATTTCCGTCTTCTTTCTCAACTACCTCAACATCCATTTGATCTGGCTGCACAGATTCCGCAGATATATTTCCGAACAGAAAGTCATTATATGGCCTTGGTTCAAAACCGATTAACCAGGCAAGAAGTTCTATATTCCTATTGCTAGTACGAACAACTTTGTTTTTCATAAAATGAATTAATGGTCTAAACCGATCTATATCGAAGCGTCGAATGGCCTGATAGTAGTCACTGTCCTTATCATTCAAGTTAAAAAAATGCCTCAGAGTATCTAAATCTTTTGAAGAGTTTCGACCGGGATAAACGATCATGCACTCATCCTTTAACTTTCCTGGGGTTGGATGTAGTAAATTAACAGAAAGTGTACCCTCTTTTTTTTTCTTTTGGTAAACCTTCAATATTTGAGAACTATAATCGTCGAGCATATTTTAAAAATTAATCTAAATTAAACGGATTTTTCGGAATTATTGGAATTATCGGAACTTGTAGAAACTTTGAGGCTATGAAAAAACAGATAATCGGAACCAGTTACCCCCCTCCCCTGTCTGCTCCCAAAAAAAATATGTTTTACCCCCCCTTACTCACTATAAACAAACCGCTTCATCTCGTTCTTACTCGCCCTTATACTCCTACCCTCCATTTTATGAATCAGCTTAAAAGCATTAGTAATAAAAAAGGGCCTAACATGACCTTTAAAATGCTCAACACAAGTTCGAAATAACTCCAAACCAGTCTTCGGTTCCGAGAAATACCCTTCATCCAAAAGATCCAGTATAAAATCCTTAACCTTCATCGGCGAAGCAACACTTTTTGGCCCAACAGCTTTAAACGCCGGCAACTCGGCAAAAGAACGAAAGATTTTATGTTTACCATTTGGTCCCTCTTTAAAGATATCATAAGACTTAGTCCCAGCTTCGTTAGAAGTAACCACAACAAAAAGCTTATAGGTCAGTTCTTCTAGCTTGCCATCTAGAATTTCCGGTAGTGTACAATTAAAAATGTGTAGCAGATAATTAGTATCCCTGGCCTTATACCGTTTACTATGCAACGGATTCTCTACATCCCTCACATACAACTGGTGATATCCCAGTAAGAATGACAATTCCCGGTCTGAAAATCCTTTGGCAATGCGCATATCCATTGTCTTATAGCTTTTTTCAAAATCTATGGAGGATACGGTAAAATAATGTGCCGTTTGGTTTTCCAGAAGCTCAGGCTTATTCATGATTTAAAATACGTTAATTATTTTGTTGCTGAAACAATTTTGCAGGTAATGATTAGTTTAAATGGGCGATAGTCCATTCGATAGCACCAATTAAACGATCTCTAAAATCATTATAGCTATCCCTCTTTTCTTTTACTGATTTACTCTCAATGATCAACTCTTTCGCATCAATAATTTCGGATAAATTTGCGACGCCATTAAAAGTATTTGGGTCATTATCGTTTAATTTTTTAATAATTGACTTAAAATCTGTAAAAACGCTATTGAGATTAGTGCGGTTTATGTCCGTGAATTCCTCAGTAGAGCTAGTTCTTAATAATAGCTTCTCAAGTATTAATTTATCGTGTATCATCATCCCAATATTAAAGCAAATAATTCCAAATAATTGGTTTTATTTGCTTGATGCATTTTATTTATAGTCGAAAATGGATTAATTCTTCCATAACCTTTTCAAATTCCTCTGTCCTGCGATCTTGGCTTCCATTAACTACGTAGTTATTAAATTGGATATTATAGTCAATGAATTTTAACCTAAGCAGACATTTCCCATAAAAAATATCAATTGTGTAACTACCAGTACATATTTTTCCATTCAACGTATTTGTGATTACATAGGTACCGGTATTCTTATGATTTTCATCAGGATACTTATTTGGATCACTGTCATAGTTGGAGATAAAATGAAATTCAAGCCCATGTTTATTAATAAACGGCTGACTTAATTCTGCTCTATAATATTCAATATTTTGTTTTGTCTCTGATATCATATCAGTACTTTATTATTGTATTCTTCATTGAATACTAACAAATTTAACCAAAAAAAGTCATCGTATTCCGCATAGGTTTTACGCCAAAACCATTGAATATTAACTGTTTTCAGGAATTATTCCCAAGTCTCCGTTTCTGGTAAGTAACCTGAAGAGGTGGTTCTGTTTTAACTAGATCTCCTTTCGCCTCGGCCCTATCTAACGGAGAATTGAAATCAGTTGTATTCCATTTCTTTTCAAATAACCAATTTGCTTCCTGGGTGACTTCTTTTGTAGTTCGAGGAACATCTAGGAACTCTGTATCTTCCATCAAGGATCGAACTGCTCCTGTTGGATAAATTTTATTGATTATTATATTTCTGCTTTTAGCGACAAGAGCGTCAGGTAAAGGTTCCTTAGGATAAAAGTCATACAATGTATACTCTGTTTGAAAATCAGTTGGAATTTCATCTGGGTTTAAGTTCTCTTTAATTTTTTTCGCTTCTTCGGTAAAGATATGTGTAAGCTCATGAAGTTGTGTTTCTGTGTATTTATGGCTAATAGCTATGCTTTCTACATTTCCGATTAGTGACGTGCTTTGGGAATGGCTTAGATTCGAAGATAATTTCTTTTGTGATAAATCAAGATTCACCCTTATTGTTCTAACAGAATCAATAATGTATTGATCGATTGTAGAAATGAAAATTCCTTTTTTATTCCAATTTGCCATGTGACAAGATGGAATTTGAATTAAAAATGCCTAGGTCATAAAATAATTTTATAAATCACTTAATTCTTTATATATTAGCACTATGATTAAAATTCATTCGATTGAATGAGAAAAAAGAATAAATATTAAATTCCGATTATATCGGAAGGTATTAAGAGTCTCGCCTCTCTAAATTCTGACAATTGCGGCAAAAGAGACAATAGATTAATGCCTGTAGCAATATATTCTGTACTTTTGGGTGCACTATATAGTGTTACAGGCTCTATTGTAATTCCGTTTTGCCGGGCCGTCAGAAGCCTAGAGGGGTGGTATTTAGAGCCTGTAACGCTATAGTGCACTTTGAATATTCTGAGACTCATTATGACATTAATAATGAGAGATGAAATCTAACCAAAATTTTCACTCTTCTTGCCTTACCCGCGGCGCTAGTCGCAAGGCCCCATTAACCGCCTTAAAGCCCCACAAACCAGAACGAACTCCCCTCCTCCAAAATTTTGGAGTTCCCTCCAACATTATCGCATCATTTGCAAAGCAATTAACCAACACAATTCATATGATCAATTACACCTTAATAATCTGTCCCCCAGATTAAGCTTCCGAACACAAATAATCGCCCCAGAATTCAGTTTATTATCAAATAAATCTTTCCAAATGATTACTCTTTATGGAGACAAAAAACAACTGTAATTGCTTTAACAATAGACAAATCATCAATTTCTTTCAGGATTACAACCTGGAAGAAAGCCAGTCTTTACTATGGAAGCTTTTCAAGCTCAGTACAGCCGCAAAGCCCACCGAAGTAATAAATGCGAAAGAATGGCTAAACCTCGTGTCTTTCTACGAAAATCTTGATGATTTACTAAAAGCAATCTACACCACATATCAAGAACAAACTCCATAAAAAAGGAATAGATAACTAACCAAATATCACATGAATAAAACGATAAAAACCATCGTAATGGCCGCGCTTTGCTTAAATTTTAGCGCCTATGCCCAGAAGCCAACAAAACCCAAAAAGCACAAAACGGTTAAAACCACAGACACGATAAAAGTGTCACCAGCCAAAGCCTCCATCATAGAACCAGAACAAAACCTGAAAGAAGTAAACATCGTATCCACCGGCTACCAAACCCTACCCAAAGAAAGAGCTACAGGCTCCTTTACACAACTTAACAACAAAGAACTGAACAGAAGAGTTAGCACAGATATCCTGAGCAGAATAGAAGACATCGTACCTGGCCTCAGCTTCAGTAAAAACAACTCCAACTTCAATTTCAACAGTTCCCAAAGCCAATTGAGCATTCGCGGTCAAAGTACCATCATGGGAAATGCGAACCCATTGATTGTCATAGACAACTTTCCTTATGACGGCGACCTGAACAACATCAATCCGAACGATGTAGAAAGCATCACCGTGCTCAAAGACGCCGCAAGCGCATCTATTTGGGGTGCAAAAGCCGCCAACGGCGTCATCGTCATCACCACAAAGAAAGGACTTCCGAATCAGGCCCCGAAAATCAGCTTTAACACCAACTTCACAATGGGCAACAAGCCAGATTTGTTTTATCAGCCTCAAATGAACTCGGCTGACTTCATAGATGTAGAGAAGGCCCTGTTTAAGAAAGGCTTTTACAGCGATATTGAAAGCTCCAGTACCCATGCTTCTCTAACACCTGTAGCTGAATTGCTTATAGCCAAACGTGATGGACTTCTTGCTCCTGCAACTGCAGACGCACAAATTGAAGCCCTAAAGAACTACGATACACGCAAAGATCTTGACAAATACTTTCTGCAAAAATCCTTCAACCAGCAATATTCCATCAGCCTAACCGGAGGCAGCCGACACCAAAATTATTATCTCTCTGCCGGTCTGGACAAAAACACGGGAAATATTAAACCTGCTGGCTACAACCGGATTACACTGAATGCCAATCAAAGCACTAAGCTGTTGAAGGATAAACTAGAACTCACTACCCAGTTCAATTTCACCCAATCCAACACCAATAATGCCCCTGCCCTATACAATGCCAGTTACAATAACGTAACAACAGATATCTATTACCCCTATGCCAGACTGGTAGATGATCAAGGAAACGCCTTAACTGTCATCCGCGATTTTAGACCCGCTTTTAAAAATAGCGCAACGGATAATGGCTTATTGGACTGGAACTATAAACCATTAGATGAACTGAACTATGCAAATGACAACATCAGGTTAAATCAATTTAGAGTCAACGCCAGCCTAAGCTATAAAATCTTACCTCAATTAAGTGCATCCGGGCTTTTCCTATACGATCATGCCGAATCCAGGGAAAGAAACAACCAGAGTCTGCAGTCCTATTTCACAAGGAACTTGATCAATAGTTACACACAAATCAACAGTGATAATTCCCTGACCCATCCTATACCATTGGGCGGCATTATGGATTTAAAGAACAACACCACCAATAACGTCAGCTTCAGAGGTCAACTCAATTACAACCAGATTTTTAAAGAAAAACATCAAATCACTGCAATTGCCGGATATGAAATCAGACAGCAGCAAAGCCTGTCCAATACCAACAGAAATTATGGTTACGATGAAGAACATGCCTTAATTAACCCGGTAAGCTACCTCAGCAGCTTTCCGCAATACTTCTTTAGTGGTTACACCGCAGCTATACCCTATGTTGATACAGAAAAGGAATTGACAGACCGATATCTTTCCTACTTTACAAATGCTGCCTACACCTATAATAACCGCTATCTCTTTTCTGCCAGTGCAAGACTAGATCAAAGCAATCTCTTTGGTGTAAAAGCCAATCAAAAAGGAACACCACTGTACTCGCTAGGTTTAGGCTGGATCATCAACCAGGAGAGCTTTTATCACGCAGCCTGGCTGCCTTACCTTAAATTGCGTTTAACCTATGGTGCAAACGGAAATGTCTATAAAAACCTATCCGCTTTAACCAATGCTACGGCCCAAAACTATTATTACAATTACCCAAACACAGGCTTGCCTTTTGCCAGTATTACCAATCCACCCAATCCTACATTAAAATGGGAGCGGGTTAAGGTTTGGAATGCCGGAATAGATTTTAGCAGTAAGAATGCACGCATTAGTGGCACACTGGAATTTTATCAGAAAAAGGGGACAGATCTTATTGGAACCTCCATCATTGATCCTACCTCTGGTATCACCACTTTTACAGGAAACAATGCGGCTACAAAAGGCAAAGGCATAGATCTCAATTTAAACTCGCTGAATACAAACGGCCAATTCAAATGGACAACCGCCTTTATTGGAAGCTATTCCAAAACCATCGTAACCAGATACAACCTGGATAGCCCGCCCTACACCTACTTATCAGCTTTTGGCCAACCCTTAGCTGGCAAACCCCTACTGTCGATTTTCAGCAATAAAACAGCAGGATTGGACCCGCAAACTGGCGATCCGAGAGGTTATCTGAATGGTCAGATCAGTAAAGACTATTATGGCATATTGACTGGCCAAACCATAAATGATCTGGTGTATAATGGCCCAGCCACACCAAGCTTTTTTGGTTCATTAAGGAACACCATCAGTTTCAAGAACATTTCTCTTTCCGCCAATATCGCTTACCGCTTAGGTTACTATTTCAGAAAGAACACGGTGAACTTCGGCGCTGTAGCCCAGGGAATTGGAAGTCACGGAGATTATGGTTTACGCTGGCAAAAACCTGGCGATGAACTTAGCAGCATAGTTCCCTCTATGCCAGCTACCCCAAACTACCTGCGCCAAAATTTCTATACCTATTCAGATGTACTGGTAGATAAAGCAGACCACATCCGGCTGCAAGACATCAACCTTGTCTACACCCTTCCATCAAAAACCACCTCCAGACTCCATTGCACTGGCATCCAGTTTTACCTCTACGCAAATAACCTCGGGCTGATCTGGAAAGCCAATCATTTTAATCTGGATCCAGACTATCAGCTCAGTGGCCCGCCACCAAGAACACTTAGCCTTGGATGTAAAATAGACCTATAACCTTTTAATCAAAGAAAAATGAAACATAAACTCATATACACCGCTATGATCATGACGTTGATCACCACATCTTGTAAAAAAGGCTTTTTAGAAAAGAAGCCAGACAAAGCTTTTCTAGTGCCTACCACCCTGGCCGATTTCCAGGCCATTTTAGACAACAGCAACGAGGTATTTAACCATACTTTGCTCCTAAGTGAACTGGCCACAGACGATATCTCCCTCACAGATGACGGCTTTACTTACGCCGCTCCGGTCGAACAGAATACCTATACCTGGGCTAAAGACCTCTATCAAGGCCAAAGCCAATCCGACTGGAACAAACCTTACCAACAGATCTTCTATGCCAATATCGTCATAGATGGATTAAACAGCAATACTAGTCTAGCCTCAAACAACCAAACCTACAACCAGATCAAAGGCACTGCCCTATTCGCCCGTGCTTTTGCCCTCTACAACCTCACCCAGCAATTTACAGTTCCTTATCAAAAAGCAACAGCAAATCAGCAACTAGGATTACCACTTCGCTTAACATCAGATGTGCAGGCAAAATCAGTTCGCAGCACCTTACAACAAACCTACGACCAGATCAATGCAGATCTCCAAAGCGCAGTAAACCTCTTGCCATCTCAAACGGACTATAAAACAAGACCAATGAAAGCCACGGCCTATGCGCTATTGGCCAAAACAGCACTCACAATGGAAAACTATCCTCAAGCAGAAACCTACGCTACCCAATCATTGGCATCCGAAAACCGCTTACTGGATTTTAACAACCTAAACCCAGCTATGGATTACCCCATACCTGCTGCCTTAAGCAACAACAATCCGGAAGTACTGTATTACGCTGTCCAAAACTATTCTTATACCTTTTCCGGTTCTACGCTTACAGGCGTAGAACCAGCCTTATACAATAGTTACGCAAACAATGACCTCCGCCCAGGCATCTATTTCAAACCAACCAACGGCATCTTCAATTTCAAAGGAAGTTACACCGGCACTTACGAAGTTTTTGGAGGTATAGCCACAGATGAAGTTTACCTTATCCTCGCCGAAAGCCAGGCCAGGAACGGCAAGACCACACTAGCCATGCAAACCCTGAACCTGCTTTTAACAAAACGCTTTAAAACAGGGCAATTCCAGAACCTGACCGCCAGCACCCCAGAAGAAGCATTGAGTATTATCCTCAAAGAAAGAAGAAAAGAACTCGTCTTTAGAAACATCAGATGGTCAGATTTAAGACGCCTCAATCTGGATCCAAGATTCCAAAAAACCATAACCCACACCGTTAACAATACCAACTACACCCTAACACCCAACAGCAACAAGTACACCTTTCCCATCCCAAATGATGTGATCGCAAATTCAGGAATAACACAAAACGAAAGATAATTATGAAACTCTATAAAACCATTTTACTATCACTAGCCATAATAGCAAGTACATCAACGCTCAAGGCTCAATTCAAAACCGCTCCCATTATCATAACCGGCAACATGGGTACCGGACCAAAAACAGATAGTGTAACGCTAGATATCATGGCAGAATTTGGTAGCTCATCCTCAATTCAGCCCCAAGTCACCTTAAATCAAGCTACTCATGGGGGCAGCTTCAGATTTGAACTGGCAAAAACCTCCTCCCCCTATTACATTTCACTACACAGTGTGTACAACGACCAGACAGTTCCATTTAACTGGGAAAATCACAACCTGGATAACTATTTAGTGGAACCCGGCGATAGCATTTATGTTAATTATGATAACCAAAAGCAGACGGTAAGTTTCTCCGGTAAAGGATCTGAAAAATTCACATGGAGATACAATCTCAGACAATTTGCAAAGCAATTCAATATCATTCCACCTTCAGTAGCCTGGTCTTATGATACGATGTTCCCCAATTTAGAAGCGATAACCGAATATGGGTTAAATACCTTAAAGACGCTTAAAAGCCAAATTACACCAGTCATATATCCAATCCTGGAATCAGATGCCTTATACTTTTTAAGCAGCATATACAGCACAATGGCCGACTTCCGTTTTGCAGCAGATTTCGGAGATCCTGCAGTCACCGAACGTACCTTATACAATTATGAGCAAAAACTGCTAAACTATCCAATAGACACCACACAAGCTGTTCTAAAATCATATTCTGCTATTTCCGGGAATCTAATGGTAAATAAAGCACGGGCAGAATTTGCTTACAACAAGATGAAAGGATTACCAACCCCAGCAGATACCTACACCCTTCTAAAAAACAGTTATGCTCCGGGTAGATTTAGAGACAAAGCCCTAGTAAATTATGTCTTTAGAATGAATGCAGGAGGTAAATTACCCGACTCCTTACTAAAAAATGCTTTAACTGAAGTTAAAACAACGGTATACAGAGAAAAACTTATTCAAATACAAGACAACAACCAAACTGGCAAACCCATAAAAGATTTTGATTTCCGCGACACAAAAGGGAAAAAAGTACAGCTCCCTGATTTTAAAGGAAAAGTCATTGTCTTGGACATGTGGTTTACCGGATGTTCAGGATGTATAGAAGTCGCCAAGAACCTACCCGCTGTAGAAGAAGCCTTTAAAGATCGTAATGATATTATCTTCTTAAGTTTATCCGCAGATAAGGATAAGAATAAATGGCTGAGAAGTATTGATCCAGGTAGAAAAGCCTATTTCGGCTATACCCATTACACTACACCTACCACAGTTTATACCAATACAGGAGAACTCTCATTTGATCACCCATTCATCAATCGCTATAACCCAACAAAGACCTTTCCCAGGGTAATGATTATAGACAAACAAGGCAGAATTTTCTCTTCCAGTCCCCCCTCGTTAACTGAAGAAAAAAATAAAGACGCCTTTATAAAATTACTAAAATCAGCCCTATAAATAAAAAAGCACCAACCCGGACATAGGGGTTGGTGCTTCACTAAAAACCAAACAGATATTGATTATGGATTCAAGCTTCCACAACCTTTTTGAGGAAGTGGCTGTGGATTAGAAGGCGTTCCAGTACCTTTACAAGAAACTGTTTGGTTCTGATCACAACTTACGGTTCTTCCAGCAGGTATACTTTTCCATGAGCTGGTATTGCAATCAAAATAAACAGTTGGAGCTTGATAAGTATTTGCACCAGCAAAAGCAACACCAGTTCCCAAAACAACCATTAACAAAGCCAAATTCAATTTTAATCTTTTCATAATATCCGATGCTTTTTACCATTGAAAAAGCAACAAAAAGTTTAAGTTTTAAAATAACTAGGAATAATTTGCCTACTCTTTTCAATATGGGTTTTCAGCCAACCCCATTCTTCCAATACGCGGTCCACTTTCTAAAAGCCATCCCGCTGTTCATGGCCATAAATTTTCCGATCTCCTTTCTTTATAAGTGAGTATAAAGCCTATTGCGGCAACTGCCGTAAAGAATAGGTTGAACACAAAATGAGACCTCCAACCCAATACCTGCAACACCCCGCCACATGAGCAAGGCACCCGCGGAAAGAAACCGATCAAAATCAACCCCACGTATCCCGTAAAAGCCAACATGAGAAATAGCGAAAGCCCAAATCCCAATAACCTAAAAGACCGCCAGCATAATAAAGCCGCAGCCATCAACTCCACTGTAGGCAGCAAGAAAAAAAGAACCTCCGTAAAACCCTTTTTAAAAACCTGATTAGCCAATTGAGCCCTAAACTCCTCCGCATTAGCCAGCTTAGAAACCGCTGTATAGATCCACAAAAAAACAAGCAAACAAGCCAGGACCTCCACAATCCAGGCACCCTTTTTCTTCAATCCGTTCATAGTTATAATTTGATATAACCAAAACTACAACTAACTGAACACCTTACACTTGTAATTTTATAAGTCAAGAAAAAATATAATAAAGTTGATCAAATCACACCTCATCTGCGTAGTTTCGGTGAAACTTTGACATCTTGAGAAACCTTTAACTTTTCAGGCTTATGAGAGCAATGTTCCTTATTAATTGGTACATATAGATCATAATAATTTACTGAACCACCTTCAATTTTCGTTGTACGTTGATCATACCCCATCGATCCATCTTTGTTCAAGATGATCAATTGATGGCCTCCGCTGATGTCAAACCTTGGGCTATCGTCATAACCCAAATCAGCCCGTCCACATCTAAGCAGGTCCTTTTTGAGATCTTCGGTTAATTCTACCATCACTGAACTGTACACATCACCCTCATGAAACGGCTGATTTATTTTATCTGGCAAACTAGCAAAACTATATTTTGAATTTGGATCATATACAATCCAGCCCGCCTTTTTTATTAAATCAGGAGCCGGCTTTTCGATACATTCGATTGCAGATTGGTTTCTCTTAACTGCTTCTATCTGTAAGGCCTCATTTGGATTTTTAATGAATCTTATAGATGTCGGATTATAACTTATCGCTTCTAATAGGTGCTTTTGACTAGGATTTACAATATATTTAATAACCTCACTATTGACGGCCAATGCATCAGAAATAAGTTTATCAGATGGCGATTTTAGGTATAAAAAGATCTGAGGCGAACGGGGTATTACCTCTAGAATTATATCGTTAGACGGCACCTTGTCCATGGATTTCAGTATGGAAGGCATTTCAGAGAGTACATATATTATTGACCCATTGTCACCGACCTTTAAAGATGATGCCATCGCTTTTCCCATTTCAGGATCAACTTTTCGGTACAAATTCTGGATCTCACGACCAATACTCGCATTTGGATTTGAAATTCCTTTGTTATCCACTATTTGCTTTGACAATTTTATTCCCAACAGATCTGCTAATTTAGTTTTAAGATTGCTTAAATAAGATGATTTGTCCATAACTTACTTTATTAATGGCGTATTCACAAATATATATACATATCTGATTTACAACAACATACACCCTACTAAAAATTCAGTGAGGATCTAATTAAAAAGCCCTTGCATTACACAAAGGCTTTAACCAAATAAAACTTAACAGATATCCGTCACACAAAAAATCACATGCTCCGGAAAGACCTCAGGCTGTGTAACAGCCAGTCGACCCGGAGCATGCGATTTTTTATTCCTTCGAAATTACTCCTGTTCCAAACGCCACTTCCGCATCATTTGAAAAATGCTGCGCATCAATGTAACTCTGCAACGTCGGATAAACAGAAGAATCAAATGACACCTTACAAGGCACATCACCCGGTGTACCACAAGAAGGACCGCTACCAGAAGTAAGCGTCCAGTTAGCTGCCGTACGCGCACCACTAGAGGTACTCAAACTGTAAACATAAGTTACAGTCGCAGCAGACTTTTTAACAATGCTGTCGCTTTTAAATGCAAAAGCTCCAGTTAGACCAGCAACCACAACCGTAGCCACCAATACAGATTTAAAAATTTTCTTCATTTTATTTAAGTTTAAGATTAATGAATAACCCAAAACTAAATCATGAAAAGAACCTCTCTCTTGTAATATTATAAGTCCATAAAAAATTTATTGAACCTGAAAAGCATTCACAGTCCCCGTACTTCGCTGCTTCTTTCCATTCCTCCTCATTCCAGGTCTAACTGCACCAACGGAGTCCCTGATTTTTATAACTTCAGCAACGTTTTTGTCTTCAAATGCTTTCTGAAACACGGTTTTTAAAGAGTCCGAAAGACCCCTCATCAATTTTGCAGTATCTGAGCTATTCAATGCCACTTGTTGAATTGCCTTCGCTTCCTCCTGAGTATCCACCCAATGGGTTTTCTTGTGTACACTTACCGTATCATGTACAGCAACAGCAGTAGTATCAACAGCAATAGAGGTGCTATCACCAAATACAACCACATGCCCTTCCACGCCATCAGGCACCTTCGAATTATAATTATCTAGCAAGCTCGGAATTGCTATCACAAAAATCACCGCAGCTACCGCGGCAACCCTATACAGCTGCTTCATTAAAATCGATGTTTGAATTCTCAACTTTTCCGCCTGCAACAAGCGTTTAAGCGTACAAACAGGGGTTTTAAGATTCCTTGAAGCCTCAATTAAGGTAAATGCAGTCAATAGATCTTCCTTTTTCCGTTCTTTTAAAACATCAAATAATTCATTCAATGGCCAGCCTAAACAAGAAGGATCTTTTTCATAACGTAACATCATCTTTTTTAAATGCTCCAAACCAATAAAATCAACCACAGTTTCCTTCTCTGATGGAACCTCCACCTCATCCACCTGGTTAAAATCCCCTTTTTGAACATACTCATCCGAAGGTTTTGAATGAAGAATACTCGAAACATCCGGAGTCCCCTCAGTAGAAGTTACCCCAAGATCTTTATTGAAAAAATTCAACAATTTAGCTGGAGCCTTAAAAGTCGTATACGGAGAATCATGAAACAAGTTTTCTGCAATATAATCGTTGAGGCTTCTAACCGGGATAAGGTTTGAATTTGTTAACGATGCATTAACAAGTGCCTCAAATCCCTTTCTGATCATTGGAGGTTCACTCATCACTATAGGCTGACCGGTCATATCCAAACCCAGAATATTCATCCGCATCATCCCAATCGCAGCAATATCATTTACATAAGCATAACTTAAGCCAAGCAACACCTCCAACTTAGCCGAAATCAAATCCAGTAATTCATGATCCGCCTCAGAAGCAGAAGAAAGATAGAGATAAGCCGTCAATAAAATAAAAGAAGCATTGCCATTTTGCTGATCCATCGCATACCGCACCAAATCCTCCTCCAGCCTCAATTTCTGATTCTGCAACTGATCAAGCAAAACATCCATCAACATAAAAATAGACTGTTCCGGCTTAAAATACCGTTCTGAAGTATTGAAAATCCGCAACGTCCCAAATTGTGGCTTATCCGCAATACACAAAAAGCACTGCACATAATTCCCGGCAAAATTGTACAAGGGCACCAGTCTGGAATCCTCCCCTTCCTGGTAAAACAAAAAATATAGCCCTGGTTCAAGCGCAATATGCACCGCCATCCAGCCTTCTTCCCTATTCACCACCGCATTCCGGTTTGTCTTAAACCTGGTGTGTACCCGCATTTCACTATCAAGCAACGAAAAACGATCAAAACAATCCGAACCATTGATCAAAACACACTCCCTATACAACTCTTTAGAAGGATAACGAAGAAATATAAACACCGACGGACCAGCATCCGCTTCAGCTGCAGGTACCGTATAGGCCTCACTATAGCGCTTCACCGCATCTAGGTAATAACCATGGCTAGAGCGATAATGCCCGAACTCTGTCCCCGTAAAAACCGCCGACGAAGACAAATCCGGCAATTCAATCTTCTCGGCGCCCCATCTTTCCGGGATTCCAAGATTAAACAAAAAATCTCTGTCTAATAGGACAACCCTATCCTGGATCGCCCCGTTCACCACCATCCTCAACGTATATAGCCCCTTAGGCAGTTCATATTCATACATTCTGTAATGCAACACAGCCGTATAAGCACAATCCTCACTTACCTCATACAACATCCGCTGATCAAAAGCATCCAGCACATAATGCACCGCAATAAACACATAAGGCTTCGCAATTTCAACACGAAGCCGGTAAACCGGAAAATCAGAAGTCGACATCGAGTGTAGATTTTTCAGGTGAAACCATAAAAGCCTTTTCCTGGCCAGAATTTTTGCCCTTCAGCATATACAAACCCCTCTTCAATTGAATATCATAAGGCTTGCCCGTATCAAACGAACCCAGCACCCTCGCAGCACCATCCAGCAAATCCACCATCTCCCGCTGCCCCGAAGGAAAATGAATGGTACAATCCACCATTGGCTCAACAGGCATACTTTTAAACAAGATAGAATTTCCCTCATAACCTGTATGCCAGATCTGTGGAATCTGCTTAAAACCACTTTCCTGAGCTACAATAGGTGTATTTTTCATTAAATAGTTTTTCAAACTCTCCGCAGTTACATTTCCTTGCTGATCTGCAGCTGCTCCCCTTAAACCCTTCAAAAGCAAACTCGTAAACACCCCCCTTTTTTCACCCGTCAAATCATTGTCAATCTCATAAGCCTGGTCCAGGTACTGCGTGGCATAGCCCACAAAATACAGGGTATTTAAAGGTCCTGGCATAATCGTATCAATTACAGAAGGAATCGGGCGGATATTATAAGCCGCATTCCTGCAACAATCTGCCAGAAAAATCACTTCCTTAAAAATCTGCAAACGCACCATTAAATCCTTATAGTCACTCGCAGAAAGGGCACTCCTCCGCTTAGATTGCGACCAATTCGCCAAACAAAGTCCCGTATTGCTCTCCTGCGTATCCACCCCCAGGCCATGGCCCGCAAAATAAAAATACAATCGGTCAGCCTGTTTTTGAAACTTAGAATTCACTATAGAAATGATCTCATCCAACTTATCGTCAATAGCGTATTGAATTGGCGCCAAAGGCATTACTCCGGGCGAAGAAACAATCTTAAAACACTGATCTGCCGGAACATCCCCATTATCCTTATCCAACAGCCACTGCTCTACCCCTGTAGCATCCGGAACCGCCCCCAACAACCCTTTAAGGCCCGCATCCTTTGGCGGTGTGTAGTCATTAATGCCTACTACAATCGCAAAATCTTTTAAGCCCATAGCCTTAACCCTTTAAAATGCAACAAACACTTTCTATCGTAGGTAAATCGTCATCAAAGCCACCGTGAGATAAAGAAGTGGTTCTTAAACCCTCCAGTGCATCTGGTGCAGATTTAGACAGCACCAGCCGGTTTTTCCCTTGTTCCGCAAAATAGGTTTTCAGCAACCCCAGGTTTACATCATCCTTATATGGATTTTCACCACTTAAATACCGCTCCATGCCCAAAATATATTCATCAAAGCCCTCACCTTTCTTCTCCAGTATCCCGGAAATCAAATAGAGCAAAGACCGGGTATAGAAATAAGGCACCAGCATATCTTTTCGTTCATTTTCATCAGACATGGTAAAACAGCGTAAGGCCTCGTACCGTTCCGGATGCGTCAGCACTTCTGCCACAAATAAATCTGTGCGGCAAGCAGGAGCCATAAACACTAAATTTCTAAATTTAAATCCTGCAAAATCAGATGCCACCACTTTCAATAAATTACAGACCGCAATCGAGCCTGCACTATGCCCAACCAGATCCACCCAAACGGTTGGTTTTCCAGCAGTATCCTTGGTTTCCCGAATATAAGCCGCCAAACGATCTAGTAAATACCTACCGGCATGTTGATCCGTACCTTCAAGCCCCTGGTTATCCTTCCACAAATATTCAGACTTTAACTTCATCTCATTCCACACCCAGGCCCCCAGCTCGGCAAGATAAAACTGACGGAGAATCTCTTCCACCACCGTTGGGTAAAAACCATGATCTCTTTTATTTAGAAAGCGCTTGGCCACCCTCACTGCTATTTTAGTGAGGTTCAAAAGCAGTGCGCCTGTACTTATAATACCCCTTCCCTGTACAGCGCTTGAATCCGCAAGCAGGGCAGGCAATTCCGTATCTGTATCTAAAATATACTGCAGCTCAGGATAAAACTGCATCTCCAGCATCGCATCATCTTCGGGCAGTTCCTCTATCAGCACCGCAGATCTTGCACCATCCTGGTTCGCTACATCCGCATCTTCAAACGGCCTCACCTTACTCAGTTCCCTGTTCAACTCCACATCTGTCAATACATCTCCCACACCACGGCCTCCCGGAGTTTCAATACCCAGCTTTTTCTCCAAAACTTTCAGCAATGCCTTTAGTACTTTATCATACAGGCTGGTTTCAGAAATCTTCTTGATATTGGTGCTGATGGTCTCCACTAGCCCCGTTTCCCAAACCATAAAGATCGGAAAGCCTCCTGTATCCTTTAATGGCTGGTATAACTTCCGTGCCGTATCCATTCCGGCCTTTTCACTAACCAGTCCGCCATGAAAGTAAAGCGTAATCTTACTTGGTTTTTCAGCTCTGATTTTGGTAAAAAGAGCATCAACCTGTTCTGGAGTTGTTTGATAATTGCCGGAAGCGCGAAAGGTACCCTGCGGGCCGGCATTGATGATAAAATCCTGATCTGCCATAGATTTATATTTAAAAGCATTAATAAGATGCAATACCCCGCAAAGCCCTTTCTGTATTGCATAATAAATATGGTTATTTTCAATGTAAAAAACAATAACAATCTGATAATCAGCAAATATTATTGATAAATCTCAATCCCACCTAAAACCCCTTTTTAATGTCAGGAATCGACTTAAATTCAAGAGCGAAAGAAACAATAGAGTCGATCCGATTAAATATAACAACAGCAAAAGCATGCCTCAATTCGTCGGGAAAATAATCATAACCAACAAACCAAGATTCCACATCCTTATTAAAACGAATTAAAGTATTTGTATACTTTACCCTTGTCAACAAAAGCTTTTCAGATATTCTTTTCAACATTCTTCTACCTTTCTTTTCATCACTAGCCAAAACATCGAAAATCAAATCCGTAATACATTTGTAAGCCAATTCTACACGTTCCATAAAATCGTCGGGTATGTCTTTTCGCGTATCATTTAATTCATTGATTAAATAAACAAACAAATTCAATATGGAATCATCAAAAGAAGAAGAACTTTTCAAAATAAGTCTTCCTCCCGGTCATCAGCACAAAACCGGCTAAAATACGTTTCACCAATATTCAAATAGTTGGCTTTATCCTTATCCAGCAGTTTTACTGTTCTATTCTTACCTTTCGTATCTGGATAAGTATCATGAAATTTATCTACTCTTTCTTGAGCGGGTAAGTTTATTAAAATGGCCCTCAGAGCTAATTTTACGGTCACGGAGCCAAAGATTCTTCCTTCCAGGTCAGTGCTTTTAGGGAAAAGCTCATAAATGAGATTCATCTGGAATTTAGATATCTCCATTAATTCGGTTTCAGCAACAGCAATCAAGCCATAGACAGAAATTGCTTCGCTCTTAAAACTGTCGGGCAAAACAGCAATTTCCCCTGCTTTAAAAAAGCCAACAACCACCTTTCCATCCTTACCATTTACATACATCATAACCATACCTTTTTTAATAAACCAAGCTTTTTTAGAGATTCTTCCTACCCAGTGTAGTACCTCTTGTTTTTTACAATAACGGCAAACCAATTGTTTTGCAACATGTGATTTAAAGTCCAAATAAGGCATGTCCCGAAATCCATCTAGAAAATCAAATAATCTCTTTAAATCATCATCGGTAATTTTACAATTTTCCACCATGACAACCCCTTTCTTTACCATGATAACCCCCTTCCGAAAGCCAAAGAGTTTACTACTGTATATTTTAAAAGGCACAGCAAGCCTTTGAAAGCAAATTCAATCATAAGAGACACTAATTAAGAGAATTAATAAAATTGTAAATAATTAAAAACTAAGCAGGGAACTCCACTACACTAAGCTCCGCTTTTCCTGCTTTGTATAAAAGCAAAAGATCTTCTAAACCAATCCATTGTATATCCTCAAGATCTTTCAGTTTAAAAGTTTCCAAAAATTTTGGCACAGTATTAAAAGCAACTCGCAATTGAAGCCGAACCTCATATTGTTCGTGGTTTCTCAATAAAACACTAACTTCAATAAGGCATTCAGCATGAAGGGCAACCTCCACCCCTTCGTTAGTTGTAATAAGGTTAGCATTTTGCCAGAAATGCTGGACTAATTGTTCATTTGTAATCATAGAAAATGGTTTAGTTATCAATATTTTTTTATTTAATTCAATTTTTTGAGCAAAGAGGAGCTAAAAAAAGCTCCAATACCGGAGTTTTTTTAGATGGAATATGAGGGTGTCCTTTCACATATGTTTTCTTCGATAAGCTAAGGGAGTAACACCCATTATCTTTTTAAAACATCTACAGAAATACGATGGATCGCAGGCACCTATTTCAAAAGTGATCTGTTTAATAGAAAGCCTGCTATTCCGCAATAAAAAGAGTACTTCTTGATGAACACGGTCTTGTACCAATTCATAAACAGTAGTACCCAAATAATATTTTGTTAAACTATTTAAATAATATACCGTAACCCCTATTCGACGTGCATACTTGTTTACATCACGGTTTATTTTAAAATCTTCCTCAATAATGCCCTTGAGCTTATTTAAGATCTTAACATCTGGCTGGAAGCATTCTCCACTCAACATATTCATTCTGTTGTTGTCCACGATTTCATCTACTAGCATTTCCCCTCCTTTTAAAATGAATAATTAAACTTAGTCCCATTAACTTCCATAAATTTCAGTCTTCATATCTTGACTTTTAAAAAAAGACAAATTTTGATACTGTTTCCTATACGCCATAGGTGTCAGACCAGTAATTCGTTTAAAACAATAGGAAAGATAGGCAGGATCGCATATGCCAAGGTCAAAAGATATCTGTTTTGAACTCAGCGTTGTAAATTTCAATAAATGAATAATCTCCAAATGCACTCTATCTTGTAGCAACTGGTAAACAGTCGACCCTAAATATAAGTCCACCAGTCTATTTAAGCGCTTTAAAGAAATGCTCAATAAACCACTATAAAATTCGGGGTCCCGATTTTCCTTGTAATGATCTTCAATTAAGGCCTTTAAATTCGTCAACAGCTGGATATCCTGCGAGCCGTAATCCAGACTAAAAGCCCTTGTATTCTTAAAATCAGTCAATGGTTTCTGTAACATATTTATATTCCTATTATTATTCTTTAAAACATTAAAATCAAGAAATCACTTACAGACATAAAAATCAGCAATCGGGATATAAAAATGATTTAAGAAATAACGAATGCGATAATTAAACAACTTGACCAAATAAAATCAAAATATAATTTTATAGATACAGTAGGTTCAATGACATTACAAAATATAATTTGCAAGCAGTAAAACAATGACTATATTAGCGCAACTGAATTTACCTGGAAATAAATAACATAAACATTATTGATTTTCTAGGTTATGAATACTTCCAGACTGGATCACACAGATTTGTGTATCCTCAATCTCTTACAACAAGATGCCCGCTTAAGCACCAAAGAGTTAGCGGCAAAAGTACGCATGTCTGTAACTCCTGTATACGACCGAGTCAAAAGATTAAAAGAACAAGGGTACATAAAATGTTTTACCGCATTACTTAACAAAGATAAAATCAATCAAGGCCTGGTCGCCTTCATACAAGTACAACTCTATGACCACTCCGCCAATTGTTTAAAACAATTTCAAGACGTAGTCAACAAATTCGAAGAAATAAGAGAATGCTACCATGTAACTGGTCAATATGATTTTAACTTAAAAATTGCCGTTCGCGACATGCAGTCCTATCAGAAGTTTCTCGTTGAAAATTTGGCCACTCTACCAAACCTTATGCACATACAAAGCTATTTTATAATCTCAGAATCCAAATTCGAAACCTCAATAAAATTGGAACTGATCTAATTAAATATCTATTTGCCAAGTACATATCAGCCTGGATCAGCTTTATAATTCTTAATATAATAGCTCAGGGTTAGCATAAAGAATTGCTTCTGGGCAATACCACTACTATCTTGTATAAAAGCACCAGTAACCTGATGGTTCACATTTCTGTTTTGATTAAGCAAATCAAAAGCAAGTAGTCTTATTTCAGCCTGTTTTTTTGCCAAAAAACGCCTGCCTATTCCAGCATTCCACAACATAAATTTCTGGCCAACGCCAGTTCCCGATCCAGAATAAGCTTTATAACTAAGATCTGTTTCAAGCAATATTCCCTTAAACCCGGAGTAAACAATACTTGCTTTAGTATTATAAGTATTATAAAAATTATCGGGAGAAGATGAAACAGACGAAACAACTTTATTAAAACTCACCATTTGAGAAAGGTTAAAGTCTAATTCAGGACTAATGCTGGAATGCAAACTCGCCTTAGCCATTCCCTGGTAACTATCACTTACACTAAACGTTCCATTGAGACTAACTGGAGTTCTCAAATACCCAAAATTTGAATTAAGTTCAAAATTACATTTTATCCAGGGCAGAGGAACACTGTAAACCATATTTGCATTCAACCTACGCTGTCCGTCATGGTTCACGGGCCGACTAAGTGTTACTCCTTTTTTCAACAAAATACCATCAACCACAGTATCTTGCACCGCAAGGACCGTACGCTGTACAACTGCCCCACGAGTTTGATCTCCTCCAAGGTCAATTGTAAGACTCTGCCCATATTTTAAAGCAGAGGTACTAAAGTTCAAATTAAGTACACGGCTAATGGTCTGATCCAAATTTGGATTTCCCGATGTAAAGAAAATAGGGTTTGAATTATCTAGCCCCGAGGCTAAGGAAAGTACATCTGGAAGCCTCACTTCTTGAGCACTATAAAAGTTCAAAATTGTGCGGGGTGTAAAAATATACTTTACCAGGAGAGTGGGAACAAAATTATTAAAATCTTTACGGACAGCAACAGAACGATAAACATCTTGCTCATTATCTAAAAAGGTGGACTGATATTTAAGCTTTACCTGTATTTTAAGTTTTTCCATTAACAATCTATAATTTGTCTCAAAATCAGTGGTAGTCAAATGGCTGCTATAATTAGCAGATAATTCAGGAATAATGGAACTAAAGTCCGAACCTTCTGGCTTTAAATCAATACTTTGTTTTTCGTTTCTAGAATTGTTCACTGTAAGCTCCGTCTTCAGACCAATAGACTGATGTTTCCATAAAGGCTCCGCAAAAAACATTGAAGTATTTAGATTATAATCCTTACTGTTATGTTGTGTGTTTTGTTGAATTAGCTGCGCTGCATTAGATACATCATAGGTATTACCTTCAAGTTCCTGCGATCCCTTAGCTTGCTTAAAGCCTCCTGTTATAAAACCTGTAAAAGTGCGCCCAACTTTTTTAAAACGATGTAGGTATTGTGCAGAAAAACCAACACTTTCTTCTCTTGCAGCATCATGCGTAGAGTTATGAACGCCATTAGTTAGCGCCCCGGAAGCATCATATCGTTCTCCCCTGAGCAGGTGATCCGTCAAATTATTAGATAGTTTAGGCGTAATCCCTATTAACAATTCATTTTGACCAGAAATTAACGTACGAAGCTGCAAACTAGCAAGTACTTGCTTACTGACAGTTGAAGACGAATTATCTTCTCTATATAGCTGTCCAGCAAGGTTACCAAGATAATCAGTTTGAAGATGTTGGCCATTCTCATTATTTTGACGGACAAATGAACCAAAACTCTCAATGGCTGTTCTTCCAATCTGATCATTATAATTCACTGCAGCAATTTGACTTTTAATGATCCCACTCTGCCCCTCTAAGTTGGAAAAACTACCTGGAGAAACAGACTCTAGACCTGTATTCGTAGATGATCCACTTAACGCAATTCTTCGTTTTCGGCCAAACCAGTTCAAATTCCCATTACCGACATAGGTTCCTAAAGAGCCTATACCAGTAGAAATCTTCCCGAAAACTCCATTCCGCTTGTCTTTCTTTGTTACAATATTTAATATTTTCTCTTCCTTATCTGTATTTCCTGCAACCAAATTCCGATTTTCGGTATCTTTATATATCTCAACTTTATCTATCATTTCTGCAGGTAAATTTTTCAGTGCCTGTGCAATATCGCCAAAATAGGCCTTACCATCCACCAGCAAATGTTTTACAACCTCACCATTAACTTTTAGTTCTCCCTTCTCCAAATTGAGACCAGGTAATTTTTTTATCAGCTCAGAAGCTTCTGCATTCAGATAAGTTTTATAATGCCCTGCGTTATAAGAGACAGTATCCCCCTTTATATTCATTAAAGACAATTGCGTAGTCACTTTCACTTCATTCAAACGCCTACTCTCTGGCAATAAATCCATTACACCTAAATCTTCAGATGCTATTTTTAAACTGATTTGCTTTGTCTTCGACCGATACCCCAGATAACGAACAGTTAACAGATAAATCCCTGCAGGAACCCGCGGAATCGTAAAATTGCCTAATGCATCAGTTAATCCACGAAACACCTGAGCAGTATCCTTTTGTAATTTCAATACAACCCCAGCTCCAATTAGCCTATCTTTCGAGACACTATCCTGAACCGTACCTTTCACATAAACCTGCGCCTGTAATTCTTGACTAAGAATTATAAGTAGGACACAAATAAAGTAAGTTTTAATGCCTTTCATTTTACTAGATTCACTACGCTTCACAACTTGCCAACAAACCTATATTTCCCTGGACCAATGTTTTGCGTTCCCTTGCCAGGCACCTCTATTACAGCCGTTGTCCCAATCGGGATTTCAACGTTCATTAGGATCAATTTCCCCTGTATTTTCCATTCTGAAACAATTTGCCCATAATAACTCCTGTAGCTCCCTTTTACCCATTTCAATCTACCACCTATCTCCGGTTTGATTTTGATTCTCTTATACCCAGGCTCTAAGGCTTGGATCCCCAAAATATGCTCATAAAACCACTGGCCAACCGCCCCATAGGCAAAATGGTTAAATGAAGTTTCTTGCAAACGACCATCAGAGCGTACAGCATCCCACTTCTCCCATATTGTAGTCGCTCCCCGTTTAACGGGATATAACCAAGATGGACAATCTTGCTGAAGTAATAAGATATAAGCCAAATCCGAATACCCAAACTGACTAAGCACAGGTAATAAATACGGTGTACCAAGAAAACCTGTTGCCAATCTGTTTCCATGATCATGAATATTAGCAACAAGCTTTGCAGCAATCCCCCTCCGCCGATTTTCCGGGAGCAAATCAAAAGACAATGCCAATACATAGGCAGTTTGCGTTTGAATAAATTTGCTATTAAAGTCACCATAAGCGTTTAAAAAAGCCTTTTTTACCTCTGCCAACAAAGCACCATATTTCTTGATATCTTTTCGCTTCTGCAGTACTTTAGCAGCCTTAAGAAGATTCTCTGTCGAATGAGCGTAAAAACATTGATCTATATAATGCAAACTGGTAGAATCACCCATAGCATACCAATCCCCATATCCACTGGCCTTCCATAAATGGCCAACACTTTGACTGCTGATATAATCAACCCAGGTTTTCATTGAAGAATATTGTTGTCGCAAAATCGCCGTGTCCCCATACATTTCATATAAATTCCAAGGAATGATAGTAGCAGCATCTCCCCACCCCGCAACACCACCTTTAACAGCTATATTTTTATGTCCATAAACATCAGGGATAATGTTAGGCATCCCACCGTTACGTCCTTGATCAGTTGCCAAATCCATCAAAAACTTTCGATAAAAGTTTAACACATTTCTATTCAAAGCCGCTGTTCTGCAAAACACCTGTGCATCACCCGTCCAGCCCAGCCGTTCACTCCGCTGAGGACAGTCCGTTGGAATATCCACAAAATTGCTTTTCATACTCCAAAGGATATTCTTTTGTAAACGGTTGATGAGTTGGTTCGAACAGGAAAAAGTTCCGGATGGATTTAAATTAGAATACAGAGCAAAAGCTTTACAATTAGATTTCGTCACCCAGCAACCAGAAACCTTCACATAACGAAACCCATGATAAGTAAAATGAGGCTCCAAGACTTGGTCCTCACCATTCAACACATAAATATCCTCTGCTTTCGCTTCCCTTAGATTAGCTGTATAAAGGTTACCCACCCGATCAAGCATCTCTGCATGTGCAACCTTAACGGTATCTCCCTTTTTTCCTTTTATCCTCAATTGTACAAAGCCAGCCATATTTTGGGAAAAATCAACAATCTGATCTCCATTTGGGCTTCTAAAAATTCGTTGAGGTATAAAACTTTCTTGTTTAACTACTGGCTCAACGGTACTTAGTACCAAAAAGCCTTTATCAAAAGACATGGCTTTAACCTTTAATCCTCCTTCATTCAATATCCTGGTATCCTGTAACTCCCCCCTATAAAAGTCTACATAACGGATCATTCCCATGCCACAAAGCCAACTACTATCAGAAACTACAATTTCCTTACTTTCATCCTCAAAAGTGATGGTCAGTTGAAAAAGCAAAGAAGCTTCTTTACCATAATTATTATTCTTCATGTGACCGCCAAATACTCCCCTATACCAGCCATCAGCTACTGTAACCATGAACTGATTCTTTCCCTTAAATACCAAATCTGTCACATCATCCACCTGATACTGCAACCGTTTATCATAGCTGGTAAATCCAGGTGTAAAATAAGCCTTTCCAACCCTTTTATCATTGATTTTCACTTCGTACAAGCCCAGAGCTGTAATATGCAGTACAGCTTTCTTAACGTTTTTACTTAATTCAACAGATTTATTAAATATTGGACATGGACGATTTATAGAATCTTCCTTGAAAGAAGGGCTAATCCAGACTGCTTTTGAAAAAGGCTTGTTTTGCCCCGGCGAATCAAATTGATAGAACATCACAAGGATTAGAAGTATATAAGTTTTCATCCTATTTATGCTCTAATATTCCAGACACAATCTTTCCATCAGGTGCATTAAACTCAATACCCAGCAGTTTTGTAATCAAAGGTGCAATATCAACTGCCCTGATTTGATTTATCACCTTTCCTTTATTAATCCCTACCCCAAAAGCAATAAAGCCAGTATGCATTTCGGGAATATTTGGATCATAACCATGATGTCCACCTGAAACTAGGAAAAACACCCCTTCCAATGGATTGTTCTGGATCAGCGTGCCTGGACCATAATTTCCAGTCTTTCCCGGAGCTACAGAACTGCTAAATACAATCCCAGGTACTGCCGATAAGGCCATAATAGCTGATGAATCCGCCCCCATCTTGTCCAGTTCCTTCCGATCTATTATCCTGAATAATCTCCTTTTATCTATTGGTAACTTGTTCAAATTGTCCTTTACTGCCTGAACAAGCATGGGTATATCTTTTTTATTAGCGTCTGCATTTCTATAAAGGAATGCGGAGCCACCGGCGGCAACGAATTTAGCAGGTAAGTTGTTAATCAACATATTTGGCCTAAAAGCAGTGTGGATTGTACTGAAACCATGATCACCAACAATGATAACTGTAGTACTATCTGCCATTCCTGAGTGGTGAACTGCTTCCAACAAAAGACCTATATTATGATCAATGCCCGCTACAGCAAGTTTCACACTATCTGCATCTGTACCATATTTATGCTGCTGCCCATCTGCCTGAGCAAAGTGGACCGCTAATAAAGTAGGCCTTTTTGTCTTGAAGATGTAGGCCGCCATCCTAGCAGAATTGTCGTCCATAATGAAGGTTTCTTCATCCATATTGAATGGACCAAGCTTTCCAGTGGCATTCAATTCAATTTCCTCAATGAGTCCAGGCGTTGCATATTTTCTCGCTTCGGTAATCCGGTCAGGATGTTTATCAGACCAGATCTCAGGGATATTCCAGTTAATATCAGGATCAACGCTTACTGGCCACTCAATCGCAGCGGTAGTCAATCCGGATTTTCTCAGCACCTGCCACAGGATAGGGACTTTGATATCTTTGGTAAACCAGTTCCAGTCCCCTTTACTACCAATAGGCTGATTATAATAAATCCCAGACCGCGCGGGATAAGCGCCGGTAACCATTGCGGTATGAGTGGGGTAAGTATAACTTGGGAACACACTCAACATATACTTTGCATGAGTTCCAGACATAGCTAATGCCTGCAAGTTCGGTGTGGGCCAACTTTTATCTTGAAACATCTCCGGCCGAAAACCATCGACACTTATTAATATCACATGTTTTGTATTCTGTGCCGAAACCTTTAGCTGTAAACAGAAGATGGAGAATAAGAACCACTTTATTACTTTCATTTAGTAAACATCAAATAAGGTCGTTCCACTGATTGGCCCTAATCGAGTTAAGCCCTGTAAATCAACCAAAAACCGTCCCTTCAAATCATTTGTTTTAAAGGTTATGTTGGCTTCGCCATTTTCATCTGTATGAATTAGATAATTCCAATAAACTGTTGTATTGAGCTGTTCAATTTGAGAATTATTGGCTATATAATTTAGGGACGTAGCATCCATATTATCGATTACTGGGTCTATTTCCTTCATAAAAGGTGATATAGTATTATTCTTGCAATGATATGTCACATAAATAGCACCATCGAATTTCCCTCCAAGTTCAACAATATACATATATCTCGCACCTTCAACTGGCTTATAGGCTTTCCATCGTTTTGTATGGTGTGGGCAGTTCAAAAACTTAATCTCATCACCGCATTGTTGGCAAACATAATCCTGATCACAATTTTTACTATTGTATTCACCCCTAAATTGATCTAACGGTTCTTTTACCGTTCCTTTTATGACCACCTCCCTAAGCTGCTGTTGAGCTGGTACTGTAGCATCAAAATAATCTGGAATGAAAGGATTAAGGTTATTTGCGTATTTCATGGCTGGAAGTTCTTTCAACACCAATAATCTATTTATCGAATCCCGGGGGTCTTTCAATAAGAGATTACAATACTCTTGTTGGCTCTTGTCCGCGATACTAAGCAAATACATCGAGCTTTCCTTTCCATATCGCAAGGAATCCGGGATCATAAACCTCCCTTTTGAATCCGTAAAAAAAGAATTTACGCTTTCTCCCATCATAAGTAGAGGCATCGGTTTCTTTAATTTCTTGCCATATCTTAGAACCTGTCCTATAAGCGCTGCTCCTGAAGGTTTTAATTTCAAGCTATATAAATTTACTATATTAACCCTAGACAGATAATTTACTATGTCAATTTTCAACTCAGGGTCAATCCTTTTGGATTGTACAGTCCCTAGTGAAAATACCCCAGGTATCCCTTTACCCTGATCATCTATTATCTGTATATGCAGTGTTACCTTGGAATTAGGATGGTATTGATCAGAATCGGATTTGATAACCACTTGACATTTTTCGGTGATGGATTGCTTCATATCTAAAACTTTGGATTTTGAATCTTCTATTTTAGATTTTGGCTTTACAGATTCATTGGTTTGATAACCATTTATTCTAATAGCCTGTACAAAAACTGGTTGAATCTCTCTTAACCGTTCACTGCTGGTATAAGCTAAAAGTTTATATAAGCCACCTTGTAATGAATCAGGTAGAAAAAGGTTCCCTTTTACAATGCCAGCCTGCATTAGAAACCGTTTAGATTGCACAATTTTATTCAATGGATCAACAAGAACGACTTCCAGAGTACGGTTACTCAAAAATGCGTCAGTAGAGTCAATCCAATACCCAGTAAACAGAGCAGTTTCACCCACCTCATATACGGTTTTATCTATATGAAGGAAAAGATCCGAACCATGATTATCCTGTCCAAAACAACTTCCAACAAAGCAACCGATCAGTAATATATTTAAATAAAAAGATAACTTCATTTTTTAAGGAGCTTTTCGGGTAAATGAATTTTAAACGAAAATAGATCACGTTCATATAGCGCAACCAATTGATCTCCTTTTACACGAAAATCCCTTGCTTTTTTTCTCCCATAATTAGGAAGGTAAAAACTAAACAAGTACTTCCCATCCTTTAGTGCGTAAACATCAATTGCTGAGGCATTTTCATAATACAATTCCACATCATTATCGGCTCTTAATCCAGATTGGATAAATAAAAGTCCATCATCTGTGCAAGCATTTTTATTAACAAATTGAAGAGGAGAATCAGTGGTAATTTTTCCTTCTGATTTTATGGTATCTATTTTAAATTTAACTCTAGTTACTGTATCAATGGTTTTTCCTTTATACAACACTTTTAAGTTCGTATCCATGCAGATAAATTGATTCCTATAATTATATATATACACCAACTTATTTAATGTTCTATCTCCAATCAATTTACCGTCAGTACAAAAAACCCCATCTACCTGCTTTGTTAAAATATCAATCTTTTTCGTAACTGTACCTCCTGAAGATTTTACCAATATATTTCTTTCTAATTCTCTATCAATTACGCGAAAAACATGTGAATTAGGGCTTAAAGAAAGGCTTGCTGTAAAATAGAAGTCCAAGGGCAAACTGAGCAAAGAAAGATCGTTTAATTTACCATACATTAAAATCGGCATTCTACCTTCTTTTAAGTAGACATAAGGAGAATCAACACTTAAATGAGCACCCTGCATTAATTGCTTAGCTTTGGCTGTGTTGATCAAGTTTTTCAAAGTATCACCAGAAGCTAAGTTGACAGATATCACTAAAAAGGGTGAGTTAATATTCCCTAAATAAATATTTTCTCTTGTTTGTCCGGCGATGTAATACGAATTATATTTAAGATTAATAATTTTTTCCGGCTTCAGAATTCCAGACGGCAATAACCTTATAAAGGAGTTAGGCCTAGAATTTAATCGATAAGAGTAATACAACAATCCTCCAATTATTGCAGTTGTAAACAAAACACAACATAACAATATGAATAACCTAGTTTTTATATTTTTATTCAATTTTTAAAAAATTAAATTTAAGATGAAGGGTGACCGAAATTAAGCCACCCTAAAAGACTAATTCCAAAAGTACATCGGCATTGTACAGAACTGGTCTTTAAAAACAGGGCGACCGCCTGTAGTAATAAGGGTACAAACAGCGCTAGTTGGATCTGGCTGACATACACTGTTTGCATCTATTTCAGTACTACATGTAATAGGAGTTGGATGATAATAAATGTTCTGAGGAGTTGATTTCTTGTTAGTAAACGAAGCTGCAAAGATGGCCACAGGAAAACACAGTAGCAGAATTAGTTTTTTAAATTTCATAATGAGTTTGATTAATAATTATGCCTACTCTACAAGTTTTTCGGCTTCCCCTTTTGATATGATAGATTAAATATTTTGACGGACACGGTTACTTTTATAAATTAAAACCCCTGTGGCCGATATCAATACAAATCCAATGTTGAAAACAAGGTGTTGCCCCCAGGACATATTTTGTAAAATACCTCCACAAGAACAGGGTATATATTCAGCAAAATTCATGATAGCAATAATATATCCCGTAAACAAAGCCATCAAAGTAAATGAACCATATAAAGCTAATAGCTTAAATCTTTCGATAACTAGCATTATGGAAAGGCCAATCTCAATTGTCGGAACCACCACTGCAAACAAAATTACATTGAAAGCAAGTAGTGGTGATTTACTTAATTCTGCTCTAAATTTCTCAAAGTCAAGCAGCTTAGAAGTTGCCGCATAAATAAACAATAAGATAAGACTAGCAATAATGATATTAACGACTCTAATTCTTGACATATTACCTTAAACTATCTGATGATATAATTGATGTTCATTTATTCAAATTTACCCCCCTGAAAATAAATTCTATTGCGTTCTAATAACCAAATCAATAGTTTTAATTCCCTCCCCCATTTCATTCAACTTATAACAGTTTTGAAGTTTACAATTCCTATATAAAACACAAGAGCCCCATCCAAGGCTCTTGTGTAACTATTAACTGAACTTACCTGTTAGAGTAAAATCTTAAATCACGACTTATGCTGATCGATGGCACTTTGAAACATTTTCTTCTCTTGCTCAGAGATATTTGCACTATATTTAGCCAAATAGGCTGTAGCAGCTGGCTTATAATTTTCCCAATCTTGTTTATTAAAAAAAGCAACAACTTTAGCCCTCAGTAGTATTTCTTCTCCTGGAGAACCATAAGGTTTCACTTTATCCTCAATAGCCTTCCAATCCGGGTTTTCAGATGCGTTCAACATCGGCTCTATATCCCCCTTAAAAATCATATTCATCATGGCTACAGTATATTTACGGTCTCCCATCACCTTCTTGAAAGCATCAGCATTTGTATTCATCAGGTTAAACCCTACATCTTTTGTACTCTTGGTAAACTGAACTACATTATTGATGTCTTCCTCTGATAATGGCATCTTAAGCGAAGAAACATAAGCAGAACCTGCAAGCAGAGCTCCAGGTTTATCTCCTGCCTGCACAGCCATCATCGCCATTTTTTTCAGGAAGAGAAGGTCACGTTTTCCACCGATATACTCCTGTAGCATAGCACTGTACGCAATACCTGGCTCGGTAAGATCTGCATCTTGAGCGGTAACACCATAATTGGTCGTCATCTCGAGGGAAGCATCGCGACGAGAGACCTTTAAGTCAGGGTTTAGCTGACTATGGATCTTCCTCATTTCGGCAAATGGGATTTTAATCACCTCACGATCGTAGGTCATCAATCCATTCTGTTCGCCTTCCACATCAAAAGGCTGCGTATAAATCGATCCGGATAAACCCTCTTTTTCCATCAACTGTAAATGCTGGTTCATGATGGTGTATTTTGCTTTCAGTGCTGCAGGTTTTTCCTGGATATAGCCCCAGGCAGAGCCTGTTAACCATTGGTGATCAGGTATGAACACGCCTATTCCTCCAAATTCTCCGCATACCTGCGCTTTTCCGGCTTGTTTAACGGACATCATTGGATCCGGGTAGCTGTGTACATCGGTCATGTCTGCACTAACGTAAGCATTTGGAGATGGAGAACGCAACTGCTCATTCACATACAGCAATTCGCCGGAGTGCCCGTTAAGAATTCTGGACGGATCTGTTTTTTTAACCCATTCACTTAGGCGTTGCTGATCGTATTGCCCCCACTTCTCGTTAAAAAGTACCCAGGCAACGATGGATGGATTGTTGTGCAACTGGGTCATTTCGTCTAAAGCACCTTTTTCGAATTCTGCTTTACTACCCTCCGGCAGGCTTTGATTGGGGTTCACAAAATCCTGCCATACCAGCATACCAAGCTTATCTGCCCAATAATACCATCTGGCTGGCTCCACTTTGATGTGCTTGCGGATGGTGTTAAAGCCCATTGCTTTGATAGCCTTGATGTCAAATGCAAGGGCTTCATCAGTAGGTGCTGTATATAAACCGTCTGGCCAGAACCCCTGATCAAGGGTACCCAGGTTGTAATAAGGTTTATTGTTCAGAAAGATCCGGTCTGTGCCTTTTGCATCTTTACCTATGCTGATCTTACGCATCCCAAAATAACTCTTCACTTCATCCTTTCCCAGCTTTACGGTTAAGTCATATAGATAAGGATTTGCGGGAGACCAGAGTTTTGCGTTCTTTATGGGAATAGCTATACTAACCCCCACGTCACCCTGAACTTGTTTCAGGGTCCCGGACTCGCTAGACACGGTAGCTGTAAACCTGCCGTTTGTACCATTAACCGTAAGGTTCAACACCCCCTTATCAATATCCGGTGTCATTTTTAAATCTACAATCGATACAGTTGGAACTGTCTCCAGCCATACGGTTTGCCAGATCCCGCTGCTAGGTGTATAATAGATATTCTGTGGATTCAATACCTGTTTTCCATGAGGTCCAATTCCCTGATCGGATGGATCAAATACTTTTACTGTCAACTCATTAGAACCAGATCGCAGCGCATCCGTTATATCAAAAGAAAAGGCTGCGTAACCACCTTTATGCTGGCCTACTTCTTTTCCGTTAACAAAAACTGTAGCCTGCCAATCTACTGCGCCAAAATGGAGCAACGTCCTCTCACCTGTTTTCGGACTAAAACTGATGTTCCTTTTATACCATAGATTCTGTGTTGGCAGCAAAGTTTTCTTCACTCCTGACAATGCAGATTCGATTGGATAAGGAACCAGAATCTGGCCTTCAAATGCCGTGGGCTGTCCGGCATCTTTAGAGGTAATTGCATAATCCCATAATCCATTCAAATTTGTCCAGCCTGTCCGGACCATTTGAGGTCTTGGATAGTTTTTTAATGCGTTTTGAGGAGATACCTCTTTTGCCCATCGGCTTTGGATGGCAACAGGTTGCATTTTATAACTTTGAGCCTTAATCAGAAAAGGGAAAACACATATACAGGTAACTACAACGGCTATTTTAAACTTAAATTTCATAGACAATCTATTTACATAAACTTTAGTCTACAAAACTTAGAAATCAACAACTTAAATTATAGGACTTTTATGACAAAAACCAGGACTTTTATGCCCTACATCAAGAGGTACACGGACTAAGACAGATCTTAATTAGTCTTTTCCCGTTTTCTTTATTGCCTCCAATTCATCCGAAATCTTGACAATGTACCTTTCCATCTCGTCTAATTTAAGACGTGCATCTTTATCTTTATTTTCAAGGAAAGTAACTTTCTCAAGTAGCATTTTTTCATTGGCTTGCGAAACTCTATTGATTTCCACAATTGATTCCCTCAACTCCTTTTCAGATTGCAATATACGTTGAATGCGCTCTTCACCTTGCTGTTTTAGTTCAGAAATACGCAGATCATGGAGTTGATTAGCCTGGTTTATACTGTTATCAAGATTTATCTTTGATAGATTTTCGTTTGCTATTATTGTAGCTTTAAGTTCACTGTTCTCAATACTCAATCTTTCGTTGTTCTTCTTAAATTCCCCTTCATTATTTAAAAGGTCTGCAAGTTCTTTTTCTTTAGTCTTTAAAAGCGCCTTTGTAGCTACAAACTTATCCACTGAAACTCTAGCGACATCTGTTGAGGCCATTATCCTTTCATCATTCTTTACGGTTAAACGTGCTAGATAAAGTTTAATGAAATTCGTAAAATATGGATATCCAAAAGTATATGCCAAAGCACATAAAATGGGTAGCCACAAAGCAAGGCAACTATTTGTTTCTTTTGCGATAACATCTAAAAAGGAACTGTACTGAGGTTTAAGGTGTTCGTATTTGTAAAAAATAAAGACAACAACAATTTTATAATTCCACAACATCCATGAAATTAAAAAGGATCCAAAAAAAGGACTTGATATCCTTTCCTTCAATTCATTCCAAAAATCTTTGGGAGCGCTCATATCAAATAATTATTATATCCGAACGAAGATATAATAATTACTAATGAATTCGATATAACCTACAACTAATAGAAACGAAAGTAATTGGCAAGATGTCTGCCGGTTAGACACCGGCTATCTTGTACGCACTACTCCCCCCGGTCGTGTGCGTCTAAATGCGGTGCAGGAACAGTATATCACAGTTTTACCTGCCCCGCTTAGTTAACAATTATTAACTACAAAGGTTGCAATAGACCAAACTATTAACTAATAGTTCAGACATTGGCCATTTCATTTGTAAAAAGAGCTAAAAAGGACAATTAAAATGTGCTAATATTAATGCTAATTAACCAATCATTAACAGTTCTAACATAGTTATTTAGTAACTTGTATTACCAATCAGAACACGAAATAAACCATTATTTCCACCGCTGAAAATCAGCATCACTTGAAACTAACAATTTTGATAGGGACGCACCGTTTGCGTATTCTCAACCTACAAATCATGAATAGACTATTAAACCTCTATTACTCATCAGGGAAAAGGTTACGTTCTTCATTTCACTTTTTCTCTTTACTATTTTCTCAAATCGCGCAAACTGGTACAGAAGGAATCGAAAACGAAGTTTTAATTGAGAACATCAGACTAACAAATTCTTTGGCACTCCTGTTTGCAATAATTATGCTTTTGGGTGTACCTACTATATGCATCCTGGTTAACTCAAAACTTTTTCTTATTCCTGTTATCGTCGAGTTTTTTATTAATGCATCAGTTCTCATTCTAAATCATAAAAAAAAGCATGTTGCAGCCAGTAGTACAGTATTTTATCTGCAAGCCACTGCCATCACTTACTTTTCGCTCATATTGGGTGAATCGTTGCACATGGCCTTTATGGTTATGTTTCTAATTTTGATCATTGGCCTCATTTTTTCAAAACGAAGCCATAGAAAGACAGCATTTATAACGACCATTTTGATTCTTGCTACTTTACAGATCTGTTATTTTTTCAAGATCGTACCAACACTCAAAATGAGCTATAATACCGGTTTTACCGTTCAGTGCTTTGTAATCGCTGGTATTATTGTAATCTTATGGTTTGTAGGCAGACCATATATCAATAACAATGACAGGATTTATAAAGTTCGACTAAACAATAGAACCTTAGAGAATGACAACAACTCTTTAAAGATCGTCAACAACTCTCTAAAGGAAGTGAAGAGTTTTACTTTCCACGACTTTAGAAACCAATTACAGAAATTATTTAATGCTGTCCAGACGATTGAAAAGCAAACAAAATTAGATCCTAACCTAAGTACCATTATTCCTCAATTGGATCAGATGTTTTATGTTTTACGTGCCATGAGGGATGAAGTAAACGGTATATTAGATGATGCAGAAATTGAATCTGGAAAAAAAGAACTAGTACGCCCGGAAGCAATTGATATTCGTAGTTATTTTAGTGGCATTGTAAAGTCTAATAACGCCTGGGCTATTAAAAACAATTGTTTTATTCAATTAGATATATCACCATCTTTTCCAGAGGTGGTTATTAGTGACGCACTGTTACTTCAAAAGATAACGGACAATCTTCTGTCCAATACAATCAAATACGCAACCAGAAATACGGTTATAAATTTAACCTTGACTGCCGATAAATCAACCTGGTATTTACTTGTAAAAAATAAGGGATCAAATATTCCGTTAGAAATACAAAAGAAAATCTTTGAGCAGTTCATTACCCACAAAATAGATCATACTGTAATTGGAACTGGTCTAGGTTTAGCTTCCGTAAAAAGAAAAGTAGAAGCACTAGGGGGCATTATCGATTTTGAAAGCATAAATGATGTAGTAACCTTAAAATCTACCTTTCCTTTAGTAGTTGGCAGTAGGGAGGCTTTACCAGTAGAATTGCCTATAACCATCAATCAGGAAGATATTACTATACTAATTGCCGATGATGATAAAGTAATCCTAACAATACTGGTTAGGATGTTCAAAGATAACGGCTGTCATGTAATAGAGGCCTCAAACGGTGACGAAGTTATATCTATATTGGAACAGGCGAAACATTTACCGGATGTAATTTTGCTGGATAACCAGATGCCACAGAAAAGTGGATTAGAAACACTCCAATATTTAAAAACTCACCCCATATTCAAATTCATTCCTGTTTTTGTGATAAGTGGCGATATAGATAAAGCCGGAATCTTTAAAGAGGCTGGTGCAGTTGACGTAATTATTAAACCAATTGAAAAAATTAAAGCCACTCTATACATGATAAGCCAGCACCTTAAAGTTGTTTAGGTACTGGCTTATTAGAATTACGCTGTGCGTTGCTGTTCAGGATATAGCTCCGTTTCTATAAATATAGAATGTGGCTTCTTATACCTTTCAGTATGCAGTTGCCATAGCCAACATGCCTTAAAAGCGATTTCTATTGCATTTAAATGCCTTTTTACAGATTGAGTTTTGATACTCTCTTCGGAACTAATCATCGCAAGAATCCCCTTAATTCTATCTAATAGATTAAAGTATTCGCTCACCAATGCCTTTAACATTAAACCGGCTTGTTTTAAGGATTGTTCTAAATTAGGTATCAGGTCATTAAGAGCTAACACCATGATCAGATTTGCATCTGACGAATTATCGATAACTTCTTTCTCAAAACTGAAAATATCATTGGATAGGCCACCAAATTCAGCCACAACCAGGTGCAGTCTCTTAAGACATTTTGCAATTCCTATTTTCTCCAGCCATTCCCAGTCTAGGAAATTACCGTCTGCAAATTCAATTCGCATCATCATAAAGATCATACCGCTGGTATGCAGGCGATTTTCATTGTATTCCGTTACCGTAGGAATGTAACCTAACGAACTAACCCCGTTATCTCTATGCGTAATTTCAACATGATGAACATACAAATCTAAAAAGCGATTAAACCAATTTGCGGGTGAAAGCTCTTGCATCATTTTCAACAGATCAACATTAATTTGTTCAATGAAATGAGCATTTGGCAGAATGTTCAATTTTTGATCCAGTAAGGCTATACGTCCAATTAATTCGACGGCTGTTTCTTGTTCTTCGAAATTTAGACGTTTAAAAATATCCCTGCCCATTTTATCGTTTAGAAAAAAATCCATTGCCAGGTGTTTCATCATGATTAATAACCGGCCAGGTTCAGCGTAAGGATACAAAAATGGATCACAACTCAAATGATGAATAGATTTTTTTAGCCAAATACTGTGTTCCTCACAAAATTGTTTGGTAAGAGAAATGAGGCTGTTACTCTCTGGATGTGGATTAAATTTCTGGCAATAATTATGCAATCTTTGCCCTTCTCCTGGAAGCAAATCTGCAATACTAAACCGGGTGCCTACATTTATAAAATGCAGATAATTTTCGTTGAGACGTTCAAGAACATGCGTTACAGTCATTTTTTTGGTTTTTAATGTGTAATGATTAGGATTGTCCTTTAAAAATTACACTTAAAAGCCGCCAAAATTCATCTATTAACAACAGTACTCACATATTGAGAATTTACTATATAAATAACGTAATCAAAATCTGCTATTTTGAACAAAAGACACCATAAGCATCTAATCAACAGATATTTAAATAAAAAACAAATTTTAAATCCTCAATAATCCAACTTACTTTTGCTGCGAAATCAATTCAAAAAGATCTTTGATATGCTGATATGTACAAATGGTTGCCGAAAAGGTTGCCCATTTGTTGGGTTCTATAGAACTCTTTGCAGATACAGCTTTCAAGTAACTTATATGATCCCAGCGGGATCACAAGTAACTTAAAGGCTTTCATCTGAAAGCCTTTTTCTATTTAAACCCACGCCCACAGCCAATTTCCAAAATTCCTACAAACCAGCGACACACGCAAACCCGGCACAACCAGTAAAAACGGTTGCCGAAACAGTTGCCGAAAAAAAACAGGAAAAAAGGGCAACCCCGCACCAGGCGCACATTTCAGCAAAAACAAAGGTCGATTAACATCACCTTAAAAATTTCTGAAAATGTCTACCAGCACCAAGCGGAACAAACAAGAAATGACCCACCTGTTTATTTTGAGAGAAGATAAGATCTCCAAGAAAAACGGCTGCGCCCCATTAGGCTGTCAAATCACCATCAGCGGAAAAGACGGCTATATACCCACCAACCTAAAAATACCATACGAACACTTCTGCCAGGTCAACAAAACCCTGCACACCACCTGCCCAAACTACGACGAACTCCAGTCAGACATCAAAGATTTCCTGTCCGACATTAACGCCTACTTTTCCGTATTAAAAATAGAATACGACTACGTAACCCCCCAAATGGTCAAAAACCGATATGAAGGCAAGCCCGACCACCATACCGGCCAAGAACTCAACACCACCGATCAAAGCCTGCTTAAAACCGCAGACAGCTTTGTAAAAGACTTTGAAAAAAAGGTCAACGAAGGCAAAAAATCAAAAGAAACCCTAAAACAATGGAAAGCCACCCGCAACAAGCTCATAGAATTTCTCACCTATAAAAAAACCAAAAAAGCACCCTTCATACCAAATTACAAAAGTGAAAAAGAAAGAGAAGAATACCTCAAAGACGGAAAAAAATACGACGTACAACTATCCACCGTCCGCCCCAAATTCAGTGACGAATTTCGTACCTACCTCACTGTAGACCGAAACGGCGTATTACAAGACGCGGCAGCAGATAAACAGCTAAAAAACACCAAGCAACTATTCAAATATGCCGTAACTAAAGAATGGATACAAAGAAACCCACTCATAGATTTCCGCTGCACCGCAAAAGAAAAAGATGTAATACCCCTAGACTTTTGGGAAATTAACGAACTATACCACAAAAAAGGACTAAGCCCCAAACTAGAGCGCATCCGCGATGCCTTTGTATTTATGATTTTTACAGGCTTCGCCTTTCAAGACATAAAAGCACTCAGCCCCGAACACATCTTTGTAGAACCCCTCAGCGGAGAACTCTATATCAGCAAAAAAAGAGGAAAAACAAATGTTGAAGAAATGGTTCCCGTATTGCCACCAATTGCGGAACTCCTAGAAAAATACAAGAACCACCCATACTGCATAGAAAAAAATGTATTGATACCCATTATATCAAACTCCTGTTTCAATGAATATTTGAAAGAACTGGCTGCCATTTGCAATATATCCAAAGTACTCAAAACACACCTGGCACGTCACACCTTCGCACACATTATGCTATCCTACGGCGTACCCTTGGAAGTACTCTCCAAAATGATGGGTCACCGGTCCATCCGTACCACGCAACGCTATTGCCGCGTCAGCATACAACTCATTATGGATAAAGTAAAACCAGTAAGAAACAAGATGTTCAACAAAATGGGAGAACTCAAATTCTTTAAAAAATTCAGCATGAAACAAACCGTTACCGCAATGGCCGCCTAACAACCATAAAGGGAATGCAACACGCATTCCCTTTATAATCAAACCAATGCACTATAAAAAAATTGTGTACAACTTGTAAAAATCTTATATTCGTATTTACGGTTTTAGAACGTTTAAACAATTAAAACTAACAAAATGACAACAGCAGAAAGAGAGAGACAAGCGGAGAGATTAACTGCTACCTACAACAAACTCAGACAAACCACCTTTGAGAAAGGGCAACCCTTTCTGATCTTTTCTAAAAAACTACCCGCAGGGCAAGCATATCTTGAATATGCAAACGGCAAAATTGAAATCATTTTCACAGCGACCAAGGACAATCAGCTTGTTCAAACCGTTGTAAGAGAATTGAAAACACGGGAGGCATATAGAGTGAGGTCGGAAAATGGATTACAGTAAACCCACTCTAATTTTAATCTCCGGGCCACCCGGAGCCGGAAAATCAACATTTGGCAAAACACTGCTTCCCGACGCATTCGAAGGCATTAGCCCCTTCGATAGAGACGCAGTTATGACCAAGTATGAACAAGAACTTACCGGCCCATATGACGATTCAGATGAAATAGCTAACAGAGCCTTCATCAAAATGGAACGTCAATTAATAGACGAAATGGCCACTGCAATACAGCATAAATCACACTTTGCCTTGGAAACCCCCTTACACTTTCCCGACTTTTGGGAAGAATATATAAACCCATTTCTTAACAATGGTTACCAGATCCAGCTTTCCTATATATGCCTCGACAACCTGAGCGACTGCGAAGCCAGAGTAAAGCACCGCGAAGCCAACGGCGGACATTGGCTTCCCCTCGATACTATAGAAGAAGTTTATACAAACAGCTTACCACTAATAGAAGCCAATGCACATGTATTAACAACCCTTAACCTGTACGACGGAATGCAAAGACCAACCCTACTAGCCAATATCGAAAACGGCCTGGTTATCCATGCAGAACCAGAAGCATTGACAAAGAACTGGATTACTCATGGACTTCCAACACTTGCGGAAAAGATCAGCAAACACCTGCCACCACCCAAAATAACCAACCGGATTAAACTTTAATGCTTCCCATCCAAATACAATTGCACATCCCTTTTCATATCCAACACCCCCATAGAGCGCAACTTCACCGGCATATCCATGATGTACCTGGCCATCCTCTCCGCATTCACCACATCACCCGAAGCCCTATACACAGAAAACAGCCCAAACTTAGGCGCAAACTTGGATGGAATATAAAAAGACAAAAACCTATACGCCCTCAAAGCATTCGCATCATTGCCATAACACTGAGCCAGCTCAAAATAATTCTCATAACCAGAATAATAAACCTTGCTCAATTCCAGATAATTAACCGCCTTATCCCGTTTAGAATACTCCAGCATCAAAACACCCAGGCGCGTTAAAAATCGACCATCAGAACCTAAAGCCGGATAAATATCACGCTCCACATGCCGCAACTCCCCATCACTCAAATCATGCCTCAAACACAAAACATTAAACTCGTCCATAGCATAAGCCCTTACACCAGACCTATAAACCGACAACAAGACCACTAAAGCCACCACAACATACAAAGGCCACCTTACCGCAAAAGCCAGCACACGGAATGTATCTTTCCTAGGACGATATACCAAAGAAAATAAAATCACCACAAACAAATACCCAATCGCCGTACAATGAAAAGTATAAAAACTAAAAGCAGAACAACAACAGCCCAGCAAAAACACCTTAACATACAACAGCCTTTTCCTGCCAACAAAAGTAAAATCAGCACAAAACCCAGCAGCCAATAGAAGCAACAAAACCCCAAGGCCAATTATCCCCGATTCACACAACACCTGCACATACTCATTAAAGGCAACCATCGTTTCACCTGCTGATAAAAAATAAGCCGTAGGCACCCTACCATGCGAAGCAAAATAATCAGACTGCCACAAAGGATACTGAAAAGCAAAAGAACCAAAACCATAACCAAACAAAGGCGACTGCTTAATCCAAGACCAGCACACTTCCCAAATCAACAAACGCCCCTGAGCAGAACGTAACTTTACCAGAAACAAAAAACGGAACAAAAAACCCAGCACACCCAAAAAGACCAACACACCAAAAAGAAACCCCCATTTAAAACGACGATACCAGCTCAAAAACCGCTCCCCAAACAAGCCCAAAACCAACACCACATTTTCCAGTATAAAACATAAAATAGAAGTCCTAGACAACGTTAAACACAACACACCAGCAAGCACCACCACCACCACAGCACCCAGCAACCGCTTCCATATCCCCCCAAAATGGGCAAGCCCCAAAAACAACAAAGGATAAGCCACCACCAAATAAACCGACAAGGCACCAGAGTTGCCAAAATACCCCACCACAGCCAGAGAATCAAAGGAGCCGAAACGAACCTGAGAACACGCCTTCACCAACTGCAAAAGCGTAACCAAATTCACAAAATTGAAAAAGGCATCAAACTCTAAGATGCTCAGATGAAATAAAAACACATAACCCGCCACCAAAAAACAAAACAAGCACAACACCTGTTCATTGCCCAAACTAAAAAATCCCACATCACAACAATAAGCCAAACACAACAAGCCAATAAACAACACACACCCTATCTTAAAATCCGTAAAATTCACCCAATCAAAAAAAACATTCATAGAAAAAAAGAACAAGAACACCACCAAGCACACCGGAACCAGCAGATAATACCCCGTAGCATCCAGTTCAAGATTAGCAGCATATTTATAACCAAAAACACAATAAGAAAACAGCAAACAATTAAACAACAAAGCCAAAAAACTCAACACACGCTTATGAAAACCAAAGCACTTCACATACCGCTGTTTAACCCTAAAATCAGAAGCAGACATAACACACTCATTTTGTAGGAACCAATAAAGACCTGTTTAATACCGGATCAAAGCCCGTCATTTTCCGAAAAGAATAATGCGCATTCCAAAACACCTTCAACGCCTCGATATATCCCTTTCTAGCATTATCCTTTTGCATCTGCGCCGTAATCAATTCCGTAATCGTATACTTTCCCATCCTATATAAACCCTGCGCCAAATCATAACGCTTACCCGCCAACGCCTGCACCTTCTCCGCATCCCTCACATTGTTTTGCAACAAAATCAAATTCTCCACCAAAGTGGTAACCTCTTGTACAATCGTAGCTTCATCTAAACTATTCTGATACATTTGAAGTTGCAAAGAAGCCTTCGCCATATGAATACGCGCATTCCTACGGCCCCAATCCAACAGCGGCACATCAAACACAAGCCCCACTGTTTGCTGCGTTTTTAATCCCCCATAAGCAGACTTCAAACGAACATCACTATTATTCAACCCATAGGTAGCAGACAGATTAACCGCGTACTTCTCCGCCTTAGCCTTCACCAGTTCAGCCTTCGCCTCTAACACCCTACGTTCAAAAGCCACATACTCCGGCCTGTTCCTTTTTGCAAAAGCAATAGCCTCGTTCACATCAGGATAATACACCCTAGACAAAACCGGCAGTTCCAGCGTAAAATCCTCAGCATCCACCAAGCCCATAAACACCCGCAAATTCAACTTTGCCACCTTTAGCCTATACTCCGAACGCCGCAACCCACTTTCCGCATCCAAAATTTGCAACTCCAACTGTGTGAGCTTATCTTCCGTAGTCGTACCCAAATTCACCCGGCCCTTTTCCACCTCATAATTCCCCCTATAATCCGCAAGGTTCTGCACACCTACCTGCACCTCATTCTGCGCCTCAACAATCCCGAAATACAGATCCGTAACCTGAATATTCATATTCTCCAACTCCAAAAAATACGACCGCCGCGCTTCCGTAAAACGCAACGGCTCTATCTTAGAAGCCCATTTCAGGGCATTGTACCCCATAAAAGGCTGAGACAAAGCCATGAATACCGGCGTCGCATTATATTGCCTATATCCCCCCTTAAAATCATCAAACCGGTTTAAACCCGTATTCAAAGAAACCCGGCCACCCGTTTGTGGGATCACCTGGCTCAAACTAAAACCAGCATAACTATAATTTTGCTCCACCGCGATAAATTGGACCGAACCATCCGGCTGCGTAACCGGCGTAAAAGCCTTGCTATACATCGGTAAATTGCCCGAAAAACTCACCTGTGGCCTCAAATCACTCCGGTAAGACTGGAACACATAACGCGCCAGCTCTTGTTGAGATTCAATCAACCTAGCATGGATAGACGAAGCAGCAGTAAGCCCCAAAACATCCGGTAACGACAACCTTTTCTGCCCCAACAAAACACCAGGCACCAAGCCCAAAAACAACAACCTAAAAACAAACCTCATAACCCGAACCATTTTTGAGAATACCAATACGCCAAAGGCACAAACCAGGTCGTAAAAAAAGTACCAATGCTCAAACCACCGATCATCACCACCGCCATTGGAGCCTGCAAATCATTCCCGATCCCACTAAAAAACAACACCGGCAACACCGCAATACTCGTTGTCAAAGACACCAACAGCAAAGGCTTCAAACACTCATCCCCCGCCTCATGGATCATCCTGTACAGCAAATCCTCATTCCATATCTCCCCCTTACTTAAATACACCTTCTTCAAGCGGTTCAACGTCTCTATTTTGAGCAGCGGATCATCCACCACCAAGCCCAAAACCACCACAAAACCAATAGCCGCCATCACATTCAGCGAACCACCAGACACGCACAACAAAAACATAGCCCCGGCAACCCCCAGCGGAATCGTCAACATCACAATCACCGGCTGCAAAAAACTTTCAAACTGAATGGCCAATACCGTATACAACAAAGCCACCACCAGCAAAAAGATCCAGACCATTTGCATCATCAAAACCTCATTCTCAAAATAACGACCAGAAAAACTAACCGCATAGCCCCTCAAAGCAGCAGTCTTTCTAACACCCGCCATCAAATCCTTCAGCCCCTTTTGCTCCCTAAAAACAATAGACTGATACGGCCCATCCCGATCTGCACACACATGGCTAAACTGATGCGAAGCCTCAAACCGAATAAAACTATTCAAAGGATATTCCACACCCGCCACATTACGGACAGGCATATTTAACTTCTCCTGCAAATCCAGATCCCCGGCCCCCATCACAATCGGCTTAACCCCATCCTTAGTACGCATATCCGCCAAAGGCAAACGGCCAAACAACACCTGTAAAGCCTGGTCAAGATCCTGCCTGCGCACACTATACAAATTCATCCTATCCACATCCAACACCCCCGCCATAGCAGGCTCCCGGACCAAGGACGGCCCATCAGAAAAAACATATCGCCCCTTCAAAGCCGCCAGTAAACCATCAAAATCACCACCCGAACCCAAAGGCGTAAACTTCGCCTCTAAAAAAGGCGTATGGTTTACAAAAAGTTGTGTAAAGGCATTCGGCGCATCCACAATACTCAAACTAGCCCTAGGATACGCCCTCAACAACACCGCTAAACGCGCATCCGTTAGCAACTTATCCCGCTCAGACCTACACGAAAAATAAAGCTGGGAACCATATAAATTATTGTTCTCCTGCTGAAAAAGAAATTGCGTAGCCCCTATATCCGTTTCCGTAGTCAATACCGAACCACGCAAACCATCCAATAACAAGGAAGTGCGCCTCAAATTCTCCTGAACAGAAACCGGCTCATTCCAATCAATCTGCGCCAAGCTCTCCCTCTTTTCAATATAAGGCAAGCTCTCAAAGCGCGTAAAATAAGCCAGAACAAAACCAAGAGGCATTAAACAAAGCGTAAACACAAAAAACACCCTACGATGCAATAAAATAAAAGAAATCATCCTATGATAACCCCGCTGCACCCACGTATAAAAAACTGTATCTTCCTTTAAAGTTGATGGCGAAGCCTTCAACAACAAAGCATACAAAGTAGGCGTTAACACAAAAGCCACCAACAAAGAAACACCGAGCGAAATGGTCAGCGCGATACACTGGTCCTTAATCAAAGCCCCCGCAAGGCCACTCAACAAAACCAATGGCTCATACACCACAACAGTAGTAATCACACTCCCCAATACCGGGGCCGTCATTTCATTCGTACCCTGCACACAACTGTCCAACATAGACAAACCAGAAATTCTTTTCCTGGTGATATGCCCCACAATCACAATAGAATTATCAATCAACATCCCAACCCCCAAAGCAAGACCAGAAAGAGAAATGATATTGAACGACAAGCCAAAAACATAAAAGAAAATAAAGGTGATCACCAGAGAAACCGGGATACTGATACTCATGAGCAAAGCCGCCGCATAATTGCCCAAAAACAAAAACAACAATACTATCGTTAACAAACCACCAATCACGATATCCTGTTCCAAATTAGAAATCCCAGCCTCTAACAAAAAACTTTGGTCCTGCGAAAGCTCAAAACCCACAGAAGGATACTGCTTTTTAAAATCCGAAACCGCCCCCTTAATCAAAGGCACCAGATCATTCATCCTACTTTGCGCCTGTGCCTGAACCGTAACCACCAGCCCAGGCTTACCATTGAACAAATGGAAACCCTGCGCCTGTTCAGGAGCAGACCTCAAAACCGCCACCTGGTCCAAAGCAACCAGATCACCAGACAAAGTTTTCACCGCCACCTTAGCCAAATCCTCAATTCCTTTAATCCGGTTCTGCAAACGCACAAAAAAC
>Ga0157370_10000559_pt1 | contig 46442 bp, 44 predicted proteins | sample C35metaG_FD_113463 | JGI IMG/M metagenome (GOLD analysis project Ga0157370, IMG submission 113463) | Corn rhizosphere microbial communities from Kellogg Biological Station, Michigan, USA - C3-5 metaG | ecosystem: Host-associated > Plants > Roots > Rhizosphere > Soil | place: USA: Michigan...
AAGCGACTCTCGAGCTCCTTGATGATCTCGTAGCCGTGTCTGGGCTTCTCCTCGAGCAGGCGGAGGATGACGTACTTGAGGTCGCCCTGCTCGAACAGCCTTGCGGCGCGCCCGCGCCAGTGGCCATGCGCTCGAGGTCCCCAGGCGCCAAATCCCTCCCAGCGACCGCGGGCGCGGTGCCCGGCGCAGGTATCGCCGGCGTCGAAGCCGAAAATGAATGGACTCCACATGTGACACCTCGTCGATATATCGTGATGGCTGTAACGATATAACGGAAGATATATCGGCGCAATGCCCATTTTGCTATCAGGAGCCCTTCTTGGTCTGCTGCGAAACTCTCTTCGCCGGCCCATGAGCCCCGAAGGCATTCCGTGGCCGTTTCCGTAGATCCCGTGGGCTCCGCGGCCACGCTTCCCCTGACCAACCGGGGAGTCGAGCCGGCTCGAGCGGATCAATCGTTTCGTAATGCGCGCGACAGGCTGCCGCCATGCGCCGATCAGGATTTTCTCATCGAGCATTCACGATTCGCTCACAGCGCCGCAACCGGCCCGCAACCTTCGAGTGGTATGCTGTCGTCGAGTGACGCTTGCTCCGTCATCATACGACACCGGAGGCATCATGTTGCGGGTCCTTCTCGAGTCACGCGCCCGGCGCCATCGGCGCATCGGCGGCATGGCGCTCAGCATTGCCGTCCATCTGGCGATCATCGGTGCGGTCACCGCGACCACCGTCCACGCGACGCGAACACCGCGCGATGCGATCGTCGAAGTGCACCTGGCGCCGCCCGCCCCCCCGGCGCCCGCCCACCGTCAATCCCACGCGAGCGCGCACGCGGCGTCGCGCGGAACGCCCACGATCGTGGTCGACCGGATTCCCGACCTCTCGAACATTCCGACGACATTGCCGAACGTCGACCTGACGCCGTCGCCCACACCCAGCTACGAGACGGCACCCGCCGGGACGCCGACCGGAAGCGCGACGGGTCCGCGCAGCCTCGTCGACGGAGACGGGACCGCGGATGACACCGACTGGCGCGGCAACGAGCTCCTCATGCGCATCGTCACGCCCGCGACGCCTCGCTATCCCGAGGCGCTTCGCCAGGCGGGCCTCGACGGCCGCGTGCTCGTTCGCTTCGTCGTCGACACCATGGGCAGGATCGACATGAGCAGCGTTCGCGTCGTCGAGTCCACCCACGAGCTGTTCACGCGTGCCGTGCGCGACATCCTCGGCAACTTCCGCTTCAGGCCTGCCGAGGTGCGTAGCCATCGCGTACCGGCGATGGCAGAGATGCCGTTCGAGTTTCAGATTCGCAAATGACAGGCTATGAAAGCAAAAGCGGAGTCCGTGAATTTCACGGACTCCGCTTTTGTGCGTCGATCGCCGCTACTCGTATCGCAGCGCGGTGATCGGATCGAGCACGGCCGCTCGGCGCGCCGGCCACACGCCGAACGCGACGCCGACGAACGCCGAGAAGGCGAAGGCGAGGATGATCGCCGTGGTCGAGATCTGCGTCGACCAGCCCGCGGTCTTGCTCATCACCGTCGCGCCGCCGGCGCCGAGCGCGATGCCCACGACGCCGCCGAGGATGCACAGCACGACGGCTTCGATGAGGAACTGGAGCAGGATGTTCCAGCGCGTGGCGCCGAGCGCCTTTCGAATGCCGATCTCACGCGTGCGCTCGGTGACGGAGACGAGCATGATGTTCATGATGCCGATGCCGCCCACGAGGAGCGACACGGCCGCGATGCCCGACAACAGGTACGTCATGACCTCGGTCGTCTCCTGCGTCGTCGCGAGGATGTCGGCCTGGTTGCGGATCTGAAAGTCGTCCGGCGCGCCTTGCCGGATCTTGTGTTGGCGGCGCAGCACGCGCTGAATGTCGGCCATCGCGTCGGGGATGGCGTCCTCGTCCACGGCGAGCGCGCTGATCGACTGCAGGCGATCGGATCCGTTGACGCGGAAGCGCGCCGTGTTGATCGGGACGAGAATCTCGTCGTCGGGATTCTGGAACGCGTTCGCCTGGCCCTTGGGCGCCATCACGCCGATCACCGTGAACTGGGTGCCTCGAATGCGGACGTTCTCGCCGATCAGCGCCTCGGGTGCGGCAATGCCCATGTTGTCGACGACCGCCGCGCCGAGCACGGCGACGCGCTGGCGTCCCTCGTCGTCCGCGGCGGTGAACATCTTCCCGATCTTGAGCGTGTACTTCCGGACCTCGAGATAGTTCGGGGTCGTCCCAACGACCGTCGTGCTCGCGTTCTTGTTGCCGAACACGACTTGCTGCTGCGAGCGCATCTCGGGCTGCACCGCGAGCAGGTTGGTGGCGCGCTCGTCGATCGCTTTCGCGTCGTCGATCGTGAGTCGCTGTTGGGCGCCGGCGATCGCGATGCCGCCGCCGCCGCCGCGCTGCTGGCCCGGACTGACCGTGAGGAGCGTGGTGCCGAGTGCGGCGATGCGATCTTTGACGGCCTGTTGTGCGCCCGAGCCCAGCGCGACCACGGCGATGACCGCGCCGACGCCGATCACGATGCCGAGCATCGTGAGCAGGGAGCGCAGCTTGTTGGCCCGGAGCGCGCCGATCGCGACGCTGATGATTTCTCCAATGAGCATTGTATCAGCCTCCCCGGCCGCCGCCGCGCGGTCCGCCGCCGCCCGGGCCGGTCTGGCCGCCCAGCGGACTGGCGTTCTGCCGGATGCGGTCCTGCTGCTGCTGCCGTTGCGCCTGCAGCGCCAGCGCGCCGAGCATGATCACGCGCTCGCCTTCCTTGAGGCCCGTGAGGACTTCGGTATAGTCGAGGTTGCCCTGACCCAGTTGTACGATGCGCGGATGGAAGCTCGTCTTGGCACTGTCGCTCACGAAGACCAGGCCGGTGCGGGCCCGCGCTGGGCGTGCGCTCGACTCCGGCGAGGGGGAGAGCGCGCCGGGACGGCCACCTTGTGCGCCTCCCTGACGCGTCGAGCCGGTCGCGGACGCGGATTGTCCGGCGCCCGCTCCCTGTGCGCGACGAGCGCAGGCGCCCGCCGTTCGGGCGTCGATGTTGAGCTGTGTATAGATCGCGCGGAGTTGCTCGTTGACCGCTTGCATCTCCGGGCTGCCTCGGAAGCCGCCGCCCGCCTGGCCGCCCCCTTGCGCACCGCCGCCTTGCCCGCCGCGACCCGCTCCGAATCCGCCGCCTCTGCGGCGCGTGCTGTCGCCGCCGTTGCGAGCGCGATTCGCGCCGCCGCCCGTCGAGTCACCGCCGCGCCGATTGCCGCCGCCGAACCCCGCTGGGCGAAGCGCCTGCATCTTGGCTCGAAGATCCTCGATCTGCTTCTTCTCCTTGGGGTGCGCCTTGAGCACGTCGTCGATCTTCTTGCAGTCGGCGTCGGAGACCTGCATGCCACCGAATCCACCCTGACCGAAGCCACCGCCGCCTTGCGTCGCTTCCTGCAGGGCGCCTTGCTGAACGGCCGCGCCCACGACCTCGCCACCGGCGCTTCCCGACGTGCCGGCAGCCGGGCCACCAGCGGCGGGCGCACCGCCATTGTTGCGTCGTGCGCCGCCCCCCTGCCCGCCGCGGTTGCCGCCGAATCCGCCACGATTGCCACCGCCGGAGAAGCCCTGCGCCTTGAGCTCGGCGGTCACGCTGTCTGAGCTCAATCCGAGCAGCGCGCCGGTCGCCACCGCTTCGCGCGGATTCTTGATCGCGTCGTTCGGGACGGCGATCGCGTTGTCGCGCTCGTCGATGAGGACCGACACTTCGCCGTTCATTCCCGGCTTCAGCAGGCCTTCCTGGTTCACGAGGTTCACGAGGACGGGGAACATCGTGACGTTCTGCTGGACGACGGCTTGGGGCTCGATCTTTTCCACGACGCCGCCGAAGCGACGGTCGGGATATGCGTCGACGGTGACGTTGGCCGGCTCGCCGGGATGCACGTTGCCGATGTCCGTCTCGTTGAACAGCGCGCGGATTCGCACGGTCTGCAGGTCGGCCATCTTCACGATGGTCGTGCCCCCGCTCACCGATCCGGTGGCCGACGCGATGACCGTTCCGACCGCGACGGTCTTGTCGATGATGGTGCCGACGGCGGGGGCGCGGACGGTGGCGTCCTCGAGGCTCTGCTTCGCGAGGTCGAGGTTCGCCTTGGCGCTCACGACGCCGGATTTCGCGTTCTCATAATCCACCGCGACCTTCTCGTACTCTTGCGGGGTGATGACGCGCGCCTTGTACATCTCCTCGTTGCGCTTCTTGTCCGACTCCGAGACTTGCAGCTTGGCTTGGGCGGCGCTGAGCTGGGCATCGGCCTGGTCGTAACGGTTCTGTACGTCGCGGGTGTCGATCTGCACGATGAGATCGCCCGGATTGACGTGCGTGCCAGTCTCGACGGGCATCTTCGTGATGACGCCGGAGGCCTTCGATTTCACTTCAATGATCGTGATCGGTTCGATCACGCCGTTCGCCTGCGCCTCGATGATGATGTCGCGGCGCGTGACGAGGGCCGTCTGCACGGTCGGCGCCTGTTGTTTCTTCGCGCACGCGGCTGTGGCGGCAAGGAGCAGGACAGCTCCGAAATATCGTCTCACGTGGATCAATCTCCGAAAGGCGGCCGGAAGGCCGGCGGTGTCGAGCTGGCTGTGATTTGTACGCGCCACGGGGGCGAACTGCTGACGGCGCGGGGCGAGGACGACGTGCGGCGGGACGGCAAATTCAGGAAGACGAAGGGCGGACCGGGGAAGCGCGGATAGGTCGAAGGGCGGGTGTCGCTCCCGCCCCTCGTTCATCGAACTCTCGCCCGAATCGGCTGCCCGTCAATCCCGCGTTCGCCGGCTCCGCTGTCAGGGAAGGTCGCGTCCGATCACTGCCTCGATCTGCGCCCGCGCGTTGCGGTAATTGAGACGCGCCTGGATCAGCGCCTGGCGGGCGGTGACGAGTGCCGTCTGCGAGTTGAGGACGTCGAGCAATGTGGAGGCGCCCAGGTTGTAGCGTTGCTGCTGCACCCGCAGGTCCTCTTCGCTCGCGCGGACGTTGGTCGCCTGCACGCGCATCGTCTCCTCGGCGTTCCGCATGGTCCCGATGTCGGTGACGATGTTCTGCTGGGCGCCAAGCCGGGCATCTTTCAGCTGGGCTTGAGCGTTCTCGTAATTGATCTGCGCCGCGGCGATGTTGTTCTCGCGTGTGAAGCGGTTGAAGATCTGATAGTTCAGGCTGAGACTGATGCTCCGGTTGTACGGATATGGATTCCCGTTCAAGCCGTACACCGCCGACGTGCCGTTCCCGCCAAGGTTGAAGTTCGCGTTGACGGTCGGGAGGTACGCGGCCTTCGCCGACCGTTCAGACGCCGAGGCGGCATTGATCAGCGCTTCCTGCTGTCGAATGGTGGGGCCGTCGAGCGCAAGCTGCAGGATCGCCGCGCTGTCGAGCGGTGCGATTGGATGCGCGACCGTGTCCGACGGGTCGGCTGTGACGAAGTAGGGAGTCCCGACGAGCCGGGTCAGGGCGGCGCTCTGAGTGCGCGAGGCATTCTGCGCGGTGAGCAACGCGAGCTGCGCGTTGCCGACCTGCACGATGCTCCGGAGCGAGTCCGAGACGTTGGCCGCGCCGGCATTCACCTTGGCGATCGACGTCTGCAGCTGTGCCTGCGCGGCCTCGAGCTGGGCGCGTGCCGCAGCCTCGGATTCCTTGGCCGCGAGGATCGAGTTATACGCGAGCTTGACTTGCAGGCCGACGCTGAACTCGGTGTTGACCTCCGCCGCGCTTGCCGCGGCGACGTTCGCCCGTGAGGTCTTCATGTCGGCGAACATCTTTCCGGCGTCGAACAGCGTAATGCCCGACGAGAGTCCCGTGTTGTAGGTCCAGGCGGACGTGAACGGAACGATCGTGCCGCTCTGGCCAAGCCGATCGCCGGCGCTCTTGCTCTGGCCTGCACTCGCGTTGAGCGTGGGATAGAGCGCCGCTCGCGCCGAGCGCACGTTGTTGTTCGCGCTCCGCACGCTGTTGGCGGCCGCGATGTTCGACACGTTGTTCTCGCGGGCGAGACGGACGGCGTCGGTCATCGTGATCGGATGAAACGTCGTATCGGTCATCTCCTGCGCGCCAACGACCATAGGCGCGGCGAGCAGAAAGATCAATTTCCTGAACATTGCCTTCTGGACTCCTTGGCCTGCTCGGCCTGACGTCGTGACACCATTTGGTCGAACTTTGCTTTTTGCTCTTTCGTGAGCACTGAATCGCGCTGCGCGCGGAACCGCGCCTTCAACGCCTTGAGCACCGAGTCGTGCGGCGCGAGGACGGACTTCATGGCGCAGTCCTGCACGAACGCCAGCGAGTCGAGCGTCGCCCGCTGCTGCTGCGTCAGCCCGAGCTCGTCGTAGAACCGAGCGCGCGGTCCGAACTGCGTCGCGAACCGCTCGTGACCCAGGTAGCGGTCGGCCGAAAAGCCGAGGGCGCCGCCGACCAGCACGGCGCCGAGCAAGAACATCAGCGCTTGTTGTTTGGTGCGCTGCATGAGGGCTCCTGGCTGCTGCAGCCAAATAGGTAGCGGAGGCGTGCTTCACGATCGTCCTGCAGTGCCGGCCGGATCGCCGTCGATACCGGAACGACCGGCGACGACAGCATGCTGTCGATGGCGATGTCGGCTTCCGCCTGGCGGGCGCGGAACATCGCGACGCCGGCGGCCAGCAGCAGCACGGCAGCCGCGGCGAGCGCCGGGCGGACCCACCGATCGAGCTCGGTCCACCACCCGAGCTCCACGTCGGCGACGCGCGCCATGACCCGCGCTTCCAGCTCGTTCCAGTACGCGTCGCCGGTCGGGGCCGCGTACAGCGAGCGGAGCCCGCGTACCACCTCGTCGTCGTCGTCGTGGGAATGCAGCCGAATGTCCGTCATAGATCGCTCCGAACGTCCTTCAATATGCGGCGCAATGCCGCGCGTGCGTGATGCAGGTCCGATCGAGCCGTGCCCTCGGGAATGCCCAGCATCGCGCCAATCTCTCCGTGAGTAAATCCTTCCACATCGTGCAACACGATCACCGACCGTTGCCGCTCGGTGAGCGTCGTCAGCGCCTGGTTGAGACGACGACGCAGCTCGTCCGATTCGCCGGGGTCCCGAAACGGCATCGGCACCGTTTCCGGCAGCTCGTCCGCGTCGCGGACTTTCCGCCGCCGCACCAGATCCAACGACGCGTTGGCCATGATGCGGAACAGCCAGGCGCCAAACGGCTGATCGGGAAGAAAACGGTCCAGCGCCTTGAAAGCGTGGAGGAATCCTTCCTGGACCGCGTCCTCCGCGTCCTCGTGCGTGAGCACGATCGCGCGACAGACGGCGTACGCCCGACGCTGATGGTTCCGTACGAGCATCGCGAACGCTTCGCTATTCCCGCGCTGCGCCGCGATGACAAGCGCTCGCTCGTCCGGCTTTGCGTCAGAGACCGACGACATGCCGTACGACAGTTCGATTGTGTTCGCAGCGGTCATCGAGACGTGGCCGGTGTCCAATCTCACTAACGGATGACCCTTGCGAAACGTTGATGCTCAGCGGGCCGGCCCCTCGGCGGCGGGCACCGCCGTTGCCGCCGGGGCGGCCGGCACCCCGGCGAGACCGATTACGTCGGCAACGCGACGCATAGCCTCGATCACAAACTCGATATGCTGATCCAGATCGACGCTCATCTCCTGCGTGCCGAGCAATACATCGTCGCGATTCACGCCCTTCGCGAAGGCTTTGTCCTTCATCTTCTTACGCACCGATCGCGCGTCGACGTCGTGGACGCTCCTCGTCGGCTTCACGAGCGCCGTCGCCGTGATCAATCCCGAGAGCTCGTCGACCGCGAACAGCGTCTTGGCCATCCGCGTCTCGCGCGACACGCCCGTGTACGTCGCGTGTCCCAGGATCGCTTGCAGCACGTCCTCCGGCCACCCGCGCTCGCGGAGGAAGCGCACGCCCCACGACGGATGCTCCTCGGTCGCCGAGTGCGCCGCGTTCGGGTATCGCTCGTAGTCGAAATCATGAATCAGCCCGGCAAGACCCCAGCGCTCGGGGTCCTCGCCGAAATGTTCGGCGTAGGCGCGCATGGCCGCTTCGACGCCCAGCATATGCTTGCGGAGCGACTCGCTGGCCGTGAATCCCTGCATCAGGGCGAGCGCATCGGCTCGCGACGGAAGAGTTTGCCCGATCATAACCGTCCAATATACAGACTGACCCGCTTCCCGCTTACGATCTCACGGGTACGCGCGAGACGATCTCATCGGAAAGGGCCGCCAGCGTCTTCAAGTCGAACGGCTTGAGCAATGCTCGGCATCCCGTCCGCGCGAAGAACTCCGCGATCGCCGGCGACTGCATCTCGCCTGTGCAAAACACGACGCGGTCGAGTATGTCGGGGCGGAGATCGTGCAGGGCGTCATAGAGCTCGATCCCCGAGACGTTCGGCATCTTCACGTCGGAGATGACGACCTCGAACTCCTGCGCCTCGTCGACCAGCTTCCGGAGCGCGTCGGCGCCGGAGTCTGCTTCTGTCGCGACCCACCCGAGACGGCTGTAAAAGCGCGACAGTGCGCGCCGGATCGTGTCTTCGTCGTCCACAATGAGAACGCGCCGCTCGGCGCGCCCGCCGGCAGCCGGCGGCTCGACGACCTGTGCCGGAGCGGACCCCGGCGCCCCGCCGGGCAGGCGAAGCGCGAACCGCGCGCCGGGCCCATCGGCAGGGTCGCGGTTCGCGGCAATGATGGTGCCCCCATGTTGCTGCGCGATGCCGAGCGAAACCGACAACCCGAGCCCGGTGCCCTGGCCGATAGCCTTGGTCGTGAAGAACGGCTCGAAGATGTGTGGGAGCGCATCCGCACTCACCCCCGGCCCGTCGTCGACGACCTCGAACACGTAGTCGTCCGCTTCGGTGCGCACATCCAGCCGGACATGTCCGCCCGTTCCCGCGGACTGCGCGGCGTTGACTATGAGATTCGTGATGATCTGCTCGATTCCGGCGCGGTCCACCACGATGATCTCGTTCTCCGGCACCGATGCGACCTGCAGCTCGACCGACAGGTCGGCCATCTGGGGCCGGAGCATTTGCGTGACGCCGGCGACCAGAGCCTGGAGCGCGATCGGCGCGGGCATGACGTCGCGGCTGCGCACGAACGACAACAAATCTCGAACGATGGCGCGCGACCGCCGCGCCTGCTGCGCGATGGCGCCGATTGCTTCGCGCTCTTCGGCCGGACGCTCGGTGGCGAGCAAGTCCTCGGCGAACAGGAGAATCGCCGCGAGCGGATTATTCAATTCGTGGGCGACGCCGGATACGAGCTGCCCCAGGGCCGCGAGCTTCTCGGATTGCCGGAGCGCTTGTTCGGTGGCGCGGATCGGCGTCACATCTTCCACGTAACCGTCGATGAACGCGATCTGACCCGCCTCGTCGCGCTCGGAATACACCCAGATGCGCACCGTGATCGGCGAGCCGTCCTTGCGCCGCCACGCGACGTCGACCGGCACGCCGCGCGGCCACTGATTGGCCTTGGCCAGCCACTTGGGACGGTCGGCCGGATCGGCGTAGAGCATCACCATGTTCCCGGCGAGCAGCTCCTCGGCCGTATATCCGACGATGACGCACAGGGCCGGATTCACCGTGATGAGCCGCCCGTCGACGGTCACCCGGTAGATGCCGAACGGCGAGTTGTCGACGACGGAGCGGTAGCGCTCTTCGCTCACGGGCCTGGAAAAGTCTGGGAGAGTATTGCCTGCCGGAGGCGGCAATACAGTCAGACGAATGGCCGCCCGTATAGGATACGGCCGCCGGACGCGGAGCTACTTGGTCGACTCGGCGACCGGCTGTTCGTGCGCGTACCTGGCGTTCGTGAGCGCGACGATGGTGCGAAGGATGGCGAAAATGACGATCGCGCCGATGATGAGGCCGAGGAACGCTGCCTTCATGTCGGTGCCGCGGGGGTGCTGGTCGTGTGCGGTCATGTCAGGTAGGTAGGGCGGCCGTGGGTCAGGCGACGCGCACCGAGTTCATCACGTCGTTCTTTTCGATCTTCTTCATCACGTCGAGGCCGGTGGTGATCTTGCCGAACACGGTGTGCACACCGTTCAGGTGCCGGGTATTGGCTTCGCTCAACACCATGAAGAACTGGCTGCCGCCCGTGTCCTTTCCGGCATGTGCCATGGAGAGAGCGCCGACTTCGTGCTTCCGGGGATTGCCGGCCGTCTCGCACTTGATCTTGTAGCCGGGACCGCCCGTGCCGATGCGCTGGTCGCCGGCCGGTAGGTCACGCGAGTACGGGTCGCCGCCCTGGACGACGAAATCAGGGATGACGCGATGGAACTTCACGCCGTCGTAGAAACCACCGTTGGCGAGCTTCTCGAAGTTCGCAACCGTGAGCGGCGCATCCTTGTCGTAGAGCTCGGCAACGATCGTGCCCTTGTTGGTCTCGAACGTAGCAGTCTTTGGCATTCCGCAAAACTAGGCCGGACGGCGATGAGACGGTAGGAGTCGGCATCGATTCGCGTTCGCGGCGGCGGTTAGACGAGCGACGACGGGCAGATGTCGTTGAGGAAGCACTGCTCGCATTTCGGCCGGCGCGCATCGCAGATCGTTCGTCCATGCTCGATCAGGAGATGGGCGAGCATCGTCCAACGGTCGCGAGGAAAGAGTTTCATCAAGTCCTGCTCGATCTTGACGGGGTCAGACTCTTTTGTGAGTCCGAGTCGCGCGCTCAGGCGGGCCACGTGCGTGTCGACGACTACGCCCTCGTTCTTGTCGTATGCGTTTCCGAGCACGACGTTGGCGGTTTTGCGGCCGACACCGGGCAGATCGACCAACGCGTCCAGATCGTCCGGGATGCGGCCGCCATGGTGCTCGGCGACCGCCGCCGACATCCCGATCAGACTCTTGGTCTTGTTGCGATAGAAGCCGGTGGACTTGATCAGTTCCTCGAGCTCGTCCGGGTTTGCCGCGGCGAGCGCGGCGGGTGTGCGGTACCGTTTGAACAACGCCGGCGTGACCATGTTCACGCGCTTGTCGGTGCACTGCGCGCTCAAGATCGTCGCGACGAGCAACTGAAAGGGCGACTTGAAGTCGAGCGCGCAATGCGCGTTGGGGTAGTGCGCGATGAGGCGGTCGTAGATCTCGCCGGCGCGGCCGGTGGTCGGCTTTCGGCGGCGGGGCGCGGCCTTTGGTGGCATGGGTGATCTCAGGTTGGCGCCCTCACGCCGCATGGTCGCGGCGTGCACGAGCGAAGGCGATGACGTCGTCGGCGGATCGGGCGTTGAGCACGTCGGCCCGCTCGAGCCAACCCTTTCGCGCGATGCCGACGCCGATCTCCATGTTATCGAGTCCGCGCGTCGAATGCGCGTCGGGGCCGATGGCGACCGTCACGCCGAGGCGTTTGGCCGTCTGAAGATGGCGCCAATCGAGATCCAGACGGTGAGGATCGGCATTGAGCTCCACGGCGACGCCGACTGCCGCCGCTTTCTCCAGGACCGCGCCGACGTCGAGCGCGTAGGGTTCGCGGGACAAAAGCAATCGTCCGGTGGGATGGGCGAGAATGGTGAGCCGCGGGTCGTCGAGTGCACGGAGCACTCGGTCGGTCATCGCGCCGAGCTCCATCGAGAACCGGGAATGGACCGACCCGACGACGAAATCGAACTCGTCGAGCAGCTCGTCGCCGTAGTCGAGCTGGCCGCCGGCGAGGATGTCGGCCTCTATGCCCTTGAGGACGCGGAAATCGGCCGTCGTCGCGTTCAACTCGTCGATCTCGTCGTGTTGCGCGCGGACGGCTTCGCGCGACAAACCACCGGCGAAGAACGCGGCTTGCGAATGATCGGTGATACCGATGTAAGTCCAGCCGTGCGCGCGCGCGGCCTGGGCCATCTCGCCGATCGTCGCCTTGCCGTCGGAATAATGCGAGTGGCAATGGAGCACGCCGCGAATGTCCGCCGTCGTGACGAGGGCTGGGAGTGCGCCTCGCCGCGCGGCCTCCACCTCGCCCAGTCCTTCGCGCAGCTCGGGTTCCACGAAGGCGAGCCTCGCGGCGGCGTAGATTGCCATCTCGCTCGGCGCGGCGACGGTGCGTCCGTGGACATCGCGCAACTGGTCGTCGTCGATCGTGATGCCGTTCGTGGCGAGCGCCGCCTGTACGGCGCTGACGTGGGCGCTGCTCCCCGTCGCGCGCCAGAGGGCAACAGAGAACTGCTCGGGATGGGCGCAGTGCAGGTCGAGCGTCGCGCCGTCGACGAATCGAATCGAGACGGATTGTGACGCGCCCTCGGCGCTCTTGATTCCGGCGAGGCGCGTGAACGACTGAGCGACGCCGGCCGGATCGCGCCGGCAGGCCGCGACGATGTCGACGCCCGCCGCGACTTCGGTGCGCCGGCGAATGGCTCCCGCGAGCTCGGCGCGCTCGACGTCGGGGTGGCTACTGACGGACGAGAGCAACCGTTGCGCCTCGACCACCGCGTGGTGGTAGAGCTGGAGCGGTCCGTGGGCTCGTGCGGCGGCGATGCCCTTGAGGATCTTCGCAACGGTCTTTGGGCCGAACTTCGCGAGGGTCGCGAGACGTCCGTCCTTCGCCGCCGCCTCCAGTTCCTCAATGGTGTCGATGCCCAGCCCCTTGTGAATCTGGTGGATTTTGAGCGGCGAAAGTCCCGGCACGGCGAGCATGTCGAGCAGGCCTTCGGGCATCGACTCGCGAAGCTGCTCCAGGTAGCGCGACTCCCCGGTCTCGATCAGGTCGCCAACGACGGCGAGCGTGGCCGGTCCGAGTCCGCGCACCGCGCCCAGCTCGCCCGAGCGATAGAGCGGCTCGAGGTCCTCTGCTCCGAGCGCAAGGAGTCCCTGCGCGGCGCCCGCGTACGCACGGCACTTGAACGAATTCTCGCCTTTCAGCTCGAGATACGCCGCAATCCGCGACAGGACGTGCGCGGCGGTACGAGAGTCCATGGACGGGCTGCTTGAAGATCGACCGGCTAATCCTCGATGCCAGCGTTGTGCCGAATACGATCGACGCACTCGTGAAGCTGGCGCTCCGTGAGCTCGATCTCCTGGCGAGCACCGTCGGCGTCGAGCAGGCCATCGCGCATCGAGATGGCGATCTGATTCATGTAGCGAATCTTGGTGAGGAGCTCTTCGGTGACGCGCCGTAGCCGCAGGAACGTACGCTTCTCGGCCAGGGCACGACGGTGCCGCATGCCGAGCTCCTCCGGTGGAATGCGCCGCGCGAGCTCGAGGACGTCATCGCGCGAACGGCCCGGGAGCGCGCCACGGTCCGGTACGCCGGTCTGGTCCCAACCCTCCTCGGCGAACCACAGCCGGCCGACGTATTCGATTCCATCGAACGCGACGCGGCAGGTAACGGCGTAGCGCCGGCCGAGATGTTCGATCGTGGCGATGAGCGGCGGTGAGGTGTCGGTTGGAGACATAGGCAACAGCTAACACAGGGTCGGGCCCGAAGGCAAGAGAGCGAGGTGTCTCACGAAGGGCGGCTCAGAAAATCGCGTACGGCGGCGAACAACGCCGCCGGCTGCTCGACGTACGGGACGTGACCGGAGCCTTCGAGCACGACGAGGGTGGCACCCATGGCCCGGGCCGCGGCCTCGGACGAGGCGAGCGGAATCGGGTCCTGGCGGCCATGGACGATGAGCGTTTGTACATGGACTGAATCCAGCTGCCCGCCGGCGAGAAGATCGTAGTCGCCCAGGCTCTCCCACACGGACTGCTGAACGCGGCCGATGACACGAAACGGCGTCAGATCGTGTGTCGCCGAGGGATCGGCGAAATAGCCGGCCACGCTCAGCTCGAAGGCGCGCTGGCGATAGGCGTCGGGGTCGTGCTCGCGCAGGCCCGACGCTGCCAGCTCGGTGCGGAGGCGCGCGACCGACCCCGCCGACTGACGCCGCTGAAACTCGCGCTCGAAGTCTTCGCGGTACGCGCGAGTGACCGGGGCGGGATCGATGAGCACGAGCCGCGAGGGCTTGTGTCGGGTCCGTTCCGCGGCGGCCTCGATCGCGAACAGCATGGCCAGGAGTCCGCCCCACGAATATCCCACGATGGCGAGCGGCTCCGCGCCGAGCTCGCCGACCAGCCGATCGAGGTCGTCGACGTGCGTGCGCCAGGTGATCGGCGCGCGGTCGTCGGTCTTGGATCGTCCTCCGCCACGCTGGTCATAGAGGAGCAGCTCGTGATCGCGCGCGAGATCCAACATCTGCGGCAACAGATAGGCGTGGTCGGCGCCCGGGCCTCCGTGGAGCACTAGAAGCGGGGGAGGCCCGGGCTGGCCGTACGCTACAAAGTACAGGGGAACCGCCGTCGTGGACGTGAAGCCGGACGAGCGCGGCGAAGGGATCGGAGGCATTCAAGAACGCGAATAACGCGCCGCGATCGCCGCCGTTGTCGCGTGTGCGCGGACGGTGTCGGCGATCGGAATTCCGTAGCCGCCGGCGATGGTGATGACCACGGGAATTCCGACCTCGCGACACTGCTCGAGCACCAGTGAATCGCGCCGCGCGAGCCCGTCGAACGTGAGTGCGAGGCGTCCGAGGCGATCGTGCTCGTGCGGGTCGGCCCCGGCGAGGTAGACCACCAGATCGGGCCGCGCCGCCTCGATGACGCCCGGCAACGCATCCGCGAGCAGGGCAAGGTAGGCGTCGTCGCCCGTCCTGTCCTCCAACTCGACGTCGAGGTCGCCGGCGACTTTGCGAAAAGGATAGTTGCGGCCGCCGTGCATGCTGAAGGTGAACACGCGATCGTCGCCGGCGAACACCGCATGCGTTCCGTTGCCCTGATGCACGTCGAGATCGATGACGGCAGCGCGGTCGATCGCGCGATCGCGCTGCAGCGCGCGGATGGCGACCGCCACGTCGTTGAACACGCAGAACCCCTCGCCGTGCGACGGAAAGGCGTGGTGCGTTCCGCCGGCCAGATTCATCGCGATGCCTCGGTCGAGCGCCGCGCGCGCCGCCTCGACCGTGCCTCCAGCCGACCGATATGATCGCTCGACCAGCGCCTGCGACCAGGGAAAGCCAAGGCGCCGCTCCTCACCGCTCGCCAATGCTCCACGGGTGAAACGGTCGACGTAGTCGGCGGTGTGGACCAGCAGGAGATCGTCGACCGAGGCGCGTGCCGGCTCGTGGACGCAGTCCGCCGGCACGATGCCGTCGGCGATCACGCGTTCGCGCAGTTGCGCGTACTTGGCAATCGGGAACCGATGTCCCTCCGGCAGCGGGAAGGCGTAGGTCGCGCTGGACCAGACGTGGAGGGGCACCGCTCGAGGACCAGTGGATGGGCGTCAGCTTCCGCGCTTCCCGAGCGCGACGTGCAGTGTCACGCGCTGCCCGCCTCTCAGCACTACCACGTCCAGCCGATCGCCGGGCTTGTGCGCGTACAACGCATTCGAGTACTCGAATAGGTCCTTCACCGGCTTTCCGCCGAATTCGACGATGACGTCGCCGGCCTTTAGACCGCCGATGTCGGCGGGGCTGCCGGCGCGAACGCCGGTGAGTCGTACGCCCGGCGCATCGTCGCCCGCCATGTCGGGAATCGAGCCGAGGTAAACCTCGGACCCCTCGCGTGACGCGCCGGCCGGCGCCGCCGCGATGGCGCGAATGAACGTCAGTCGCGGCGTGCGGTCCGCGATCTCGCGCGCGACGCGCTCGGCCACGGCGACGACGCGTGCTTCTCCCGCCGCGTTGATGCGCTCGGGGACATCGCTCGCGCGATGGTAGTCGTTGTGCAGATCGGTGAAGAAGTGCAGCACGGGAATGTCCTTGGCGTAGAACGAGCTCTGATCGGACGCCCCGAATCCGTCGCCCTGGGCCGTGACATGCAATCCCGCGCCAGCTGTCGCGCTGTCGAGCAGCGCGGGGAGCTCCTTCGCCGTGGCGATGCCGTAGACGATGAGCTTGTCGTTCTTCAGCCGGCCGACCATGTCGAAATTCAGCATGGCGTCGATGCTGTCGATCGGGACCGGGCTGTGCTCCACGAAATAGGCCGACCCGAGCAGCCCCTCTTCCTCACCGGAAAAATTCGCGAAGATGATCGAGCGGCGTGTGGGCGATGCGGCGAGGATTCGCGCCAGCTCGAGCACCGCGGCCGTCCCGGACGCGTTGTCGTCCGCACCGCGCCGCACGGCGTCCTTGGCCTCGGGATCCATAGCGCCCTCGGTGGACCGGCCGAGGTGATCGAAGTGCGCACCGATGACGACATACTCGCCGCGCAGCGCGGGATCGCGACCGGGCAGGACGGCGAACACGTTCTGCGTCGGAAGCGATGGGCTCGGGCCATTGCGGGTGGGCGGCCGGGCGACGAATCGCTGAAGATAGCCGGCCGACATCGGACGCAGCCCGAGCGCGGCATACCGTCGCGCGATGTACGCCGCCGCCGAGTCGTTGCCCGGCGTTCCCGTGAGGCGGCCGGCGAGCGCGTCGCTCGCGAGATAGAAGACGTCGCGGTGCAGGGCGAGCGAATCGGGAGCGAGCGACGCGCGCGGTCCGGTGCGCACCGGCTGGCACGCGGCAGCCGTCGCGACGAGGACGAGCGCCGCACCCCGGCACAGGTTGGGTCTGGTCATTCGAGAAGTCTGAAGCCCGGGCGTCAGCGCGCCGTGAAATCGGTCTTGGCGCTGACCTCGCGGCAGGTTTCGGCGAGCAGCGTCGCCGTCTTGTCCACGTCGTCGAGGCTGACGAGCTCGTTCGGCGAATGCATGTAGCGGTTCGGAATCGAGACCAGCGCGGTCGCGACGCCTTCTCGCGCGATGTGGATCGTGTCAGCGTTCGTCGACGTGTCGCGCCCCGCGGCGTGGACCGAGTACTTGATGCCGTGCCTGTCGGCCGTGCCTCGGAGGAGCTCGAACACCACGGGCGAGATCACCGCCCCCCGGGTGAGGACCGGCCCGCCGCCGATCCGATGATCGCCGATCTCTTTCTTCTCGAGGTTCGGATGGTCGGTGGCGAACGTCACGTCGATGACGAGCGCCATCTGTGGCTTGACGCAGTTCGTGCAGATCAGGGCTCCGCCGCCATGCCAGGCGATCTCCTCCTGGGTCGTCGCCGCGGCGACGACGCGCGCCGGCCCCGGATTTTGCGCGTAGCGACGCAAGGCCTCGAGCACGACGAAGGCGCCGATCCGGTCGTCGATCGACCGCGACACCACGCGATTGTTCGGAAAGTCGATCGTCTTGGAGTCGATGACGCCCGGGTCGCCGACGCTGAGCCGCCCTTCCGCCTCGGCGCGATTCGAGGCGCCGATGTCGACCCACAGGTCGGTCAGCTTCGAAGCCTGGTCCCGGTCGGGCGGCTTCATGAGGTGAATCGGCTTCTTGCCGATCACGCCGAGCACGTCGCCGTCGCGACCCAGAAAGCGAATGCGCTGTCCGACGAGCACCTGAGAGTCCCAGCCACCGATGGGCGAGGGATAGACGAAGCCGTCGTCGTCGATGTATTGCACGATCAGCCCGATCTCGTCGATGTGGCCATCGAGCATGATCGTCGGCGAGCCCTCGGGATTGATCTCGGCCATGCTGTTGCCGGCCACGTCGCTGGTAACGTGCTCTGCGAACGTCGACGCCTCCTCGCGCCAGACGCGGCCGGCCGGACCCTCGAAGCCGGACGGCCCGGGCGTATCGAGCAAACGTTTAAGGAACGCCAGCGAGGACGGGCTCAGCATGTAGTGCGCGGGCTCGGGTTCGGGTCGAACCTAAACAGGAAATCCTAGTCCCGCGCGGGATGGGATGGAAGAGTCGCGTCTGCCGCCGGATACCACTATCGCGGCCGCCGAATGGGAAACGCCAGAAAGCTGAGGCCAAGAATGACCAGACCGGCGACGTACCATCGGAGATCTTCCGTCAACCCATAGTAGAGAATTCCAAACCAGGCGAGCATCTGGCCGAACAGCCAGCCGTGCAGGCTGTCGGGGATTCCCGTCGACTCTCGGCGTCGCCGCGCCCACCGGCTGTTGTAGAAGCGAAGGTCGATCATCTGTACCAGCGCATACAGCCAGGTCAATACGCCCACGCCGCGCAGCTTGCGCACCACCACGGGCTGCGCGAGGTGCGACGCCCCAAGGGTGTGGAACACGTACACGGCCAAGCCGAAGAACAGCGTCAGCGCCAGCAGGATTCCGCGAAGGCGGGTGAGGCGTTCCGGCGTGAGCCAGCGGCGCCGTTCGCCGATGGCATCAGTGGCGGGGCCGAGCCCCGCGACAGGTGGCACCATGAGATGGAAGAAAAAAAGGACCCGCGTGCGCCCCTACCGGCGCTCGTAAACAACCTTCCCTCCAATATACGTTGCGAGCACGGTGGTGCCGAGTATTTCCGAGTCCGGAATCGTCATGATGTCACGGTCGAGAATGACAAAGTCGGCGAATTTTCCAGGCGACAGCGAACCCATCGTTTGCTCCTGGAACGCGGCGTAGGCGGGCCAAATGGTCATGGCCTCGAGCGCCTCCGTGCGGGTCATCTTCTGGTCGGGCAGCCAACCGCCCGGCGGCCAGTTGTTGTCGTCCTGACGTGAAACGGCGGAGTGAAAGGAATACAGCGGGTTGACGCGTTCGACCGGGAAATCGCTCCCGTTCGGGATGATCACGCCAGTGTTGAGCAGCGACCGCCAGGCATACGCTCCGAGCGTTCGGGCGTAGCCGAGCCGGTTCGATGCCCAGTACATGTCGCTGGTCTGATGCACGGCCTGCATGGACGGAATCACGCCGAGCTGCGCGAAACGCGGCACGTCGGCGTGATCGAGGACCTGGACGTGCTCGATGCGGAACCGGTGGTCGACGGTGGGCACGGCCTTGAGCGCGGCCTCGTACGCGTCGAGCGCAATGCGGTTGCCGCGGTCGCCAATGGCGTGCGTCGCCACCTGGAAGCCGTGCTGGAGCGCGCGGGTCGACACGTCGCGCAGATGCTCGGGCGTCGACTTGAGCAAACCACTGTTCTTGGGATCGTCCGTGTATGGATCGAGGAGCGCCGCGCCGCGCGAGCCGCGCGCGCCGTCGGCGTACAGCTTGATGGCGCGAATCCAGAGGTGCGAGTCGTACAGCGCGCTCTGCGGCCCGCGCTGGAAGTAATGTTCGATCGCCGCGCTATCGTCGGAGATCATGGCGTACACGCGAAGGCTGAACGTGCCGGCCTTGGCCAATTCCTCGAACAGGTCGAGCACCTCGCGCGGCTCGCCGGGATCATGCAGCGCCACGAGCCCATAGCGATTCGCTTCCTTGATCGCGGCGAGCGCGGCGGCGCGCATCTCGTCGTGTGACATCGGCGGAATCACGCGATCGATCAGCGCCATGGCGTTATCCACGAATACACCGGTCGGCTCGCCGGTGCTGCTGCGCTCGATGCGGCCGCCCGCCGGATCCTTGGTCGCGGCGGTGACGCCGGCAGCGCGCATGGCGGCCGCGTTGGCGAGGAGCGCATGCCCGTCGATGCGCGTGAGCACGACGGGATTGTTCGGCGTGACGCGCGACAGCGCTTCGTGGGTCGGAAACCGCGTGTCGCCCCACTTGTTCTGATCCCAGCCACGACCGATCAGCCAACGGCCGGACGGCGCCTCCTTCGCGCGCGCGCCCACCCTCGCCACGATCTGATCGAACGACCGGGTGTCGGTCAGGTCGATGCTGCGCAGAAACTCGCCCAGGCCGAAGAGATGCGCGTGCGCGTCGACCATTCCCGGGATGACGGTTCGGCCCGCGGCGTCTACCACCTGCGTGGCCGGGCCGCGAAGGAGGAGCGCCTCGCGCACCGAGCCGACGAACTGGACCTTTCCGTCGCGCACGGCGAGCGCCGACACGAATGGATGTCCTTGGTCGACCGTGTAGATCCGTGCGTTGGTGACGATGAGATCGGCTGGCTGCGGCGCGGCGCGCTGGGCGCCGGCAATGAGCGATGAGCCAAGCGTCGCGCAGAGCGCGGCGCACAGGGGGGAAAGACGCATGAGTGGCCCGCGGGAAGAGGAGAGAGGCGTACGGCTCGAACGCTACGCGCGCGCGGTGAGCCGCTCAAGGCTTGCCGCGATCGTTGCCGGGAATGCGCGTCCAGATCGCCACGGTTCCGCAGATCGTCGTGCCGCGCATACGGTTGAACTCCGGGGGGACCTCGGACGCTCCGGCGTACACCTCGATGCCCTCGACATCGTCCGGAGGCATGTCGTCGATGCTGAATCCATCCACCTGGAGCCCGTCGACGAAAAACTGCGGCGGACAGTTGTCGCGTCCGACCCGAGCGAAGCGCAGCGCCGCGCGACCATTGGCGCCCCTCATCACCACCGCGCCGGGGATCGCGCGCATCATGTCGCTGAGCAGCAGCGGATTGCGCCGCTCGATCTGGGCGCGGGTCACGAAATGGCCGAAGCCGCGCCGGCGCCGCGACTCGAATTCCTCGAGGAACCGAAGCTGGGCCGCGTGCTCCTGGACGACGACGCCGGTGAGGCGGAGCGCCGTCACGCCGAGCGTCACCTCGACGCTGGTTGTGTCGCCGGCGGGCACGAGAATGGAGAGCACGAGAGGGGAGTATGCGAGCCGCCGAAAGGTGAAGTCCGACGATCCCGGGGGCAGCGCGGAGAGCGAGAACCGTCCAGCCGTGTCGGTGCGGACGACCTTGGCCGCCTTGAGCGCCGTGACCTCGACGCCGGGAATGGGCGTGCCGGCGCTGTCCATGACGATGCCAGTGACACTTCCGGTGTGCCGCTGGGCGCCGAGGCGAGTCGCCGCGAGGCACGCGATGCCGATGGTCCGTGCGGCACGCCGCGCGCCGGCGTGGATTGAGCGTTCTCTCATGGCACCCTCTTGGCGGCGCCGCCGCCGCGATCCGCTACGACGGGCGCCGAGCCCGGGCGACGGCGTACACCGGAATCGCGATCAGGGCAACGTACGCGACCATCGACACGAGTCCGTTCGTCGAGCCGACGGACTTGGACAAGTCGATCGCCGCGTCGAGGCCCTTCGCCTGGAGCGCAGCGAGGATCACCCCCGTGATCGCGCCGCCCGCAATCAATCCTGACGAGAACAACACCCCCGGTCCAGAATCCTCGTCCGGGCCCTCGCGTTCAACCGCCGGTTTCCGGCGGTCGACCAGCCACCTCAGCAGGCCGCCCATGAACATCGTCGCCGATGTCGAGATCGGCAGGTACACGCCCACGGCGACGGGCAGCGACGGCACGCCAAGCAATTCGATGGCGACCGCCAGAAATGCGCCGACGAGGATGAGACCCCACGGAAGCTTCTGCGTCAAGATCCCGTCGACGACCAGGGCCATGATCTGCGATTTGGGAGACTCGAGCTTGTCGATCTCGCGGCCGTCATAGTTGACGCGCTCGCGACCGCCGAGTCCGGGGTCGACGAGATAGCGAATGGCGCCGCTGCTGTCGACGAGGTATTTGCCGGCTGGTACTCCGCCGGTCTGCTCGTAAAGATGTCCGACTCGCAGCGCGGGATAGGAGTACCCGGTCGTCGGAACCGGCGGCGCGTCGTGGAAGTCGACAAGCCTGCCATTCGCGAGCGTCACGGTCCCGGGCTCGATGTCCTGAACGACGACACCGGGGTAGCTGCGCACGACGATCGTTTGCTTCGCCGTATTGAGGAAATGAATGATCCCACCCACGAGCAGCGCGGAGGCTGTCACGCCGAAGAGCAGACCAATCTGCTGCCGCGCCGGCGTGGCGCCGACCAGAAATCCCGTCTTGAGATCCTGCGATGTCGCGCCCGCCGTCGATGCCGCCACGCAGACCACGCCGCCGATCGACAGCGCCAGCACGCGGTACTCGATGCCGACCCAGCCCACGGCGAGAAACATCAGCGACGTGAGCAGCAGCGTGGCCACCGTCATCCCCGATACCGGGTTCGACGAGGAGCCGATCTGGCCGGTGATCCGGCTCGACACGGTCACGAACAGAAACGCGAAGAACAGCGCGAGCAGCGCGCCGATCACGTTGATGTGGATTTGCGGCAGTACGACCATTGCGATGCCGCACAGTGCCGCGCCCACGACGACGACGATCATCGGCATGTCGCGTTCGGTCCGTCGCGCGTGGTTCCCCTGGCCGCGCCCGCCGAAATCGCGCAACCCGGCAACGAGGGCTTGCCAGATGGTCGGCAGCGTTCTGCCGAGGCTGATCAGACCGGCGGCGGTGACGGCCCCCGCGCCGATGTAGTAGATGTAGTTCGAGCGAATGTCGCTCGCCGACATGTCGGCGATGAGCTTGCCCGCGGGGAAGATCGGCGTGGTGAACCCCGAGCCGAAGAACTTGATGGCCGGAATCAACGCGAACCAGGCGAGCACGCCGCCGCCGAACAGGTAGCCGGCCACCCGCGGTCCGATGATGAAGCCGACGCCGGTGAGCTCCGGGCTGATCTCGGCCTGGATTTCGCCGAAAAGCTGCGTGCGACCCCCAGCCATCACGGCCTCGAACGCGCGCCGCGGCACCTCGAGCCACAGATGCATTCCCGACGCGAGAAACTTGTAGACCGCACCGAGCCCGAAGCCCATGAACACGGTCTTCGCCTGAACGCCGCGCTCCTCCCCGACGATGAGCACCTGCGCGCAGGCCGTTCCCTCCGGGTACTTCAGATTCGCGTGCTCCTTCACGATCAAGCTGCGGCGCAGGGGAATCATGAAGATCACGCCGAGCACGCCGCCGACGATCCCGATCGCCATTACCGTCGTCCACGGCAGGTTGTAGCCCAGCAGCAGGAGCGCGGGCAGCGTGAAGGAGATGCCGGCGGCGATCGACTCGCCGGCCGATCCCGTGGTTTGTACCATGTTGTTCTGCAGAATCGTCGCCGGCGGACGCCCCAGGATCTTCGAGATGTAGCGGAAGATCGTGATCGAGAGCACCGCGACGGGAATCGACGCGCTCACCGTGAGGCTGACCTTGAGCGCGAGATAGACGCTCGACGCGGCGAACATCAACCCGAGAACGATGCCGAGTATGATGACGCTCGGTGTCAGCTCCGCCGGCGCTTCCGTTGCCGGGATGTACGGAGAGTGTACGATGTCTTCGGCTTGCGTGGAATGCGTCATGACAACGGGTTGGGGAGGCACAATTATGGTGGCTGTGGCGCCGTCCGGACAGGGAGATGCACTCCATAAATGCACCCACGTAAATGCACCCATCCAAATGCACCCACGACGGGTCATCCGGTTTCCTGTAGCTTTATGCCGCCGCGCAGCCGGAGTCCTTTACGGAGTCGTTCAATGAACCGTCATACCGCCGCCGTCGCCCTCGCCGTCGGATTCGCCGCACTCGCGCCCGTGCCGATGGTTGCGCAGAACGCCGCTCGTGTCGGAGACGGGGATTCTGTGTCGGCCCCGGTTCGCGACGTACGCTACGACGTGACGTTCATGCACTCGAATGCCCAGCAGCGGGTGATCGACGTCGCGATGTCGTTCAACACGACGGGCACGTCGCCGGTGCTGCTGTCGCTTCCGGCGTGGACCCCCGGCGCCTACGAGATCAGCAATTTCTCACGATGGGTCATCGATTTCTCGGCGACCGCCGACGGCAAGCCGCTGGCGTGGGACAAGCTCGATTACGACACGTGGCGCGTCCGCCCCGCCGGAGCCAAGGCGGTCCGTGTGGCGTTGCGTTACGTCGCCGATACGCTCGACAACGCGATGGCGTGGGCGAAGCCGGATTTTCTCCTGTTCAACGGCACCAACGTCTTCTTGTATGCCGAGGGGCAACCGCTGGACGCGCCCGCGACGGTCGTCGTGCACACGGAGCCGGACTGGCGCGTCGCGACCGGCATGCAGAGCGCCGCGCGGCCGCATACTTACACGGCCGGAAACTATCACGACCTGGTCGACATGCCGTTCTTCGTCGGACGGTTCGACATCGACAGCGCGCGCATCGCCGACCGGTGGGTCCGGCTCGCCACGTATCCCGCGGGCGCCATTGCAGCGCAGGTGCGATCGACGGCGTGGGAGCAGCTCCAGCATGTGATCCCCCCCGAGGCGGCCGTGTTCGGCGAGATCCCGTGGCAGACCTACACGGTCATGGAGATCATCGATTCCACGTACGGAGGCGCCAGCGGTCTCGAGCACCAGAGCTCGCACGTCGACGTGCTCGCGGCGTCGTACGTCGGCAGCGAGTTCCAGCCGTCCCTCTTCGCGCACGAGATCTTTCATTCGTGGAACGTGAAACGGCTCCGGCCGGCGGAGATGTGGCCATACCAGTACTCTCATCCCCAGCCGACGCCCTGGCTCTGGGTATCCGAGGGGGTCACCGACTATTACGCGGACCTGGCCGAGGTGCGCGGCGGCGTCGTCGACGAGCGCGGGTTCTACAACTTGGCGGCCGAGAAGATCAACGAAGTGATGAACGCCATGCCGGTGTCGTTGGAAGACGCGTCGATCGACACCTGGGTGCATCCCGTGGACGGCACGGAGTACATCTACTACCCCAAGGGCTCGCTCGCCGGTCTCGCTCTCGACATCATGATCCGCGACGCCAGCGACAACAAGCATTCGCTCGACGACGTGATGCGCTCGCTGTACCAGTCGGACTACAAGCATGGACGCGGCTTCACATCGGCGGATTGGTGGGCCGCGGCGAGCACGGCGGCCAATGGCAAGTCGTTCGCGCAGTTCAACGCCAGGTACGTCGACGGACGCGAGCCGTTTCCCTGGGACAGCATCCTGCCGCTCGCCGGCCTGCGAACGCGCCGGGAGCGCGTGCCGCGTTTGGGCGTGCTCACGCAGCCGGATCCGTCCGGCATCGTCGTGATGAGCGTGCAGGAGGGCAGCTCGGCGGCCAACGCCGGAGTGAGGCCCGGCGACTACCTGATCTCCGTGGGCGGCATTCCGGTGGAGGACCAGCAGTTCGGCGCGAAGATGCGGGCGAAATTCGGCGCGTCCGCCGAAGAATCTCCGCTACAGATCAGAGTGCGTCGCGGGGCGGACACGCTCGTGCTGGCCGGGAAGCTCCAGTTTGCGGCCGGCGACGTCGTGATCGAAAGCGATCCGGCGGCAAAGCCCAAGGCCGTCACCATTCGCAACGGCATCCTGAAGGGCACGACCGGCTAGCCGCCGATCGCCGGAATGATCAGGGCGGGAAGTCGGTGGCGTAGGCGGCCCACGGTCCGTTCCTCGATGTGGTGGAGCGGATCAGCTTGGTCACCGTGTTCAGCGCATCGTTGTCGTCGATCGGGATCGAGAGGCCGGCGACCCGCGTGGAAAGGGCGGCGTAGGACAGCGGCTCTTGCGAGGCGAAGATCAGCAGATACCCGTGTTGGGTGAACGAGAACACCGGGAGCGAGTCGCGGCCAATCGAGCCGCGACTTCCGCGTGCGCCGCTCGGCTGGCGAGTCGATCGACCCTGCGCCGGCTGACGAATCAGACGTGACGTATCCGAGAGCGCGGCCCGGGCCAGCGACGTCTCGACGAGATGCGAGCCCGCCTCGACGTAAGTGCTCTGCGTTGAATCGGCGGGAAAGAGCAGCCTGCTCGCGCGTCCCGGGGCCACCAGGAAGACCGCCACGTTAGCCGGCCGCGCGATCTGCACTGTGAGATGCTGCGGGATGCGCTCGCCTTGCGCCGGCGCCACTTTCGGCGCCAGATCGCGGTACTCGCCGAACATGTGTGGTTGGCTGCTCGCGCATCCGAGAAGCACGCCGAGAAGCGCCGCTGACTTCACTGTACTGGAACGCACGGACCCTCACGAAGCGATTGGGATGACCCACATACACTCACGAACACGAGGCCTCCTTCCAAATCTATCTGGACGGGAGGCAAGGGCGAATCCTGCTCGAGATCCCGCACGGTCCGACGCGCGCCCTGTGTCTCACTACCCAGGCGACCGGAGTTGGTTCGAATCCCACTGGCATCGATCGTGGGCGTGAAACCTCCCGTAACGGCAGAATCCCGGCGGACCGCTCGAGCGGTCCGCCGGGATTCTGTTCGACCCGCGAGGAGTCGAATACGAGCGAGATACGGTACGGCTACCGGCTACCAGGACGCCAGGTTGTCCATCCACGAGTTGGGGATGGCGACGTACTTGCGCATTCGCTGTGTCGCCTGGGACACGCTGCACGAGTCGTAGACGTAGGTCTTTTGACCATTTGCGGCGGCGTCGTCTGGGTCGAGATTCGGGTTCCCGGAAACGCTCACAGCGGGAGTGCCCCCAAGAAGAAAATTGAGGCCGCTGAGCGTGGCGCCGAACGTCGTGTTGTTTCCGTCCGACGTCAGCTTGCCCCCCACGAGCAGAATCCCGCTCCACATGTTGCTGCCGTGCACCTCGAAGTCGCTGTCGGCGATGATAATGCCGCGGCCGGCGTTCGGCAGGACGTAGCCGTTGGTCTTGACGCGGATAACGGGCCAATAATTGGTGTCCGCGGAGAACGTCGCCGCCGATGGGAAGGTACCGCTCGGAATGGTGATGTCGGGCGCCATCGAGTTCTGGTTGACGATTGCGTTCCAGTCGATGTTGTTTTGTGCGGCGAGTTGCGCGAACGTTTGGGTCGTGTCGACCGGAGGATTCCCGTAAAAGTCCGATGCATTTCCGTTGTTTGTAAAATCGCCCTTGATGGTTTGGGCACCGGCCACGTTCGGCATTTGGCCGCAGGCATCTCGGCCGTCGATGGTTCCCGTACCATTCTTCTGAAGGCCGGACAAGCTGACCCACGCGGCGGATACCTTCATGGTCATCGTCGACCACTTCGCATAGACGCCGACGCTGTGCTCGGCGTTCACCGACATCGCGCTGCTCAGCTTGATCGTCGTGTCGACGCCCTTGGAGCGGATGAAGTAGATCGCCGGGCTCAATGCGTCCGGCGCCGGACGAACCTTGACTGCCACGACGTCGGCGTACCCGCCGGGCAGGCTGACACGCGTCCACTCCGAGTCGGCGGTGACGGGATCGGCGGCGCAGTGATCGCAGAAGCCCGTGGTGCTTCGCAGCACCATGAACTGCTCGAGCCCCGTCTCGGCCAGGTTGTAGGCGCGATTCACGCTGCGCTGCGCCGAGTTGGTGGTGTATTCCGCGTTGGTCGAGGAGAACGCGGCGGCAAGAGCGGCGGTCAGCACGGCGATGACGAGAATCGACATCGGCAGCGCGAACCCCTTTCGATTACGAAGTCGCAACATGGTGGCGCTCCAGGTCAGTACGAAGTCAGTACGATCGAACGTTCTTGAAGAAGACCGAGGTTCGCACCTTCGACACCGAGTGCGAGTTGACGTTGTTCGAGACGACTCGCGAGCTCGTCGCGTTCAACACCAGGTCGATGCCCACGATGGACGACAGCGCGGGCAGGCTGACAACGGAGGTGTCGCCTCCGCTGACATAGAACCGGAATCGCGCCGACGTATCGAACGGCGCGAGTATTTCCTCCGGGTCGGCGCCCTCGACGTTGCGCCAGAGTCCGAGGAATCCGGGATAGGCGTTCGACGCCTTGAAGGCATACGAGATGTGCTGCCAGAGAAACACTGGTGAAGCTTGCTGCGCGGACCCCGCAGGGCCATTCAGATCGAGAATGTCACCGGTCCGCCCGTTGACGGAGTACGTTCGGATGTTCGCCTGGCCGCCGCCGGTGCCTGTGCACGATCCGGGACTCGCGCTCGCGATGGGCGCGTTGCTGCCGCGTGGGTCGGCCGGCGTCACGATCGTATAGCGGCCCCGGAGCGTGTCGCGCCAGGCAAATCCGGCGTACTTCGCCGCGGCCACGACGCTCGAGTCGGATGGGAGCAGGCTCACGGTGGTCACGGTGCCGTTGGTGGCGCACACGAGCCCGAAGCGGTAGGGAACGATGACGCGGATCGCGCTACCGTCGCTCGCGGCGGAGTCGATGCCGCCCGAGTCCTGCACCATGCGCAGGTCGGACAGCAGCACGGTCATCGAGTTGCGCGCGACGCTCCGCGCCTTGCGAATGTTCGTTTGCTGGTCGAAGAAGCGCGATTGCGAGGCGAGCAGCTTCGTGAACGCGGCACCGATGATGCCGACGATCATCATCGCGACCAGGATCTCGATGATCGTGAACCCGCGGCGAGCCAGTCGTGTCGTCGTCATGTCAGCACCCGGTGCAGAGAGGAGTGCTGGTGGCCGGCTTCGTGCGGTCCAGCGTGACGGAATCCTTCTTCGTCGTGTCGGTCATCGGGATGACGATGATCTTGATCGTGTACCGGTTCGTGCTGGTATTCGCGATCGCCATCATCCGCTTGTAGGTGAAATCGCCGAGCGTGAGCGTCTTCGTCGTCGTCGGCCACGTCGACAGGGTCGAGTACGGGACCGCCCCGAGCTTGTTGGCCTCGAGCTGCAGCACCGCGGTGCGCTTGGCGAACAGGTCGTTCCCCCGCCCACGTACGGCGACCATCAACGACATCCTCGCCAGCGACATGAGCACGATCGCGAGCAACGTCATCGCGATGATCACCTCGATCAGCGAGAACCCCTTGCGAGTCTGCGTCATCGTTGTTGCACCAGGCCGGCGCGGGAGACCCAGATCTTCTTGGTCACGCCGGTCGTCGAAAGGGTGATGAGGAGCGTGTCGTTCGCGAGGCCGTTGGGAAAGATCTCGAGCGTCGGCTTGGAGAACGTGACGCTTCCCGCGGGCAGACCGTACGGGTCTTGTCCGAGCGACGTACGGCGGAAGTTCGTCGTGCCGGCGCGATCGGTGATGCGCATCTGGCGTCCGGTCGGGTCCCACGTGATCTCGATCGGCCGCCGATTGCGGGCCGCAATCGCCCACGCCGCCTCTACATTTGTCTGGACGATGTGCGACGCGCGGTACAGCCGCTGCTGCACCATCACGTCGCGAATCTTGCCGGACGAGATCGACGTGAGAACGCCGAGCACGACCAACACCAAAATGAGCTCGAGTATGGAAAAGCCGCGGCGGGCGCGCACTCGCCGGGCGACGACACTTGAATGCATATGGGTACCGAAGCGGTGGCAGGCCAACCTACTTCGTGGACGTCAGGAGACATGACTAGGTAACGCTGGCGTGCTCGTCTGTAACGCCAGTCACCCGGCAGAGGCCCGAACCGCTCACCGCCACTGGAATTCAACAGGTTGCACAGCAACGCTTTAGGCGCCATTGTAACGGCTCGCAAAATCCGCCCAGAAATGCGCTGGAAACCGCTCGGTCTGGGCGGCCATTCCACGGTGCTCGACCGCGATCTGTCGGGGGACACATGAGGGTTCGAAAGCTGGGGGTCATCGGCGCGGGAACCATGGGCAGCGGGATCGCCGCCCTGGCTGCGTCGGCGGGGATTCCGGTGGTCCTGCTCGACATGCCGGTCACGGGCTCGGATCGGAACGGACTGGCCCGCGGCGGAGTCGAGCGGGCCAAGAAGGCCAAGCCTGCCGCCTTCATGGACCTGGACCGCGCGCGAGTGATCGAGACCGGCAATACGGAGGACGATCTCGCGCGGCTCGCCGGTTGCGACCTCGTCGTCGAAGCGATCGTCGAGCAGCTCGAGCCGAAGCACACGCTGTTTCAACGGCTCGAGCAGATCCTCCCGGGGCACGCCATCGTCGCGTCGAACACATCGGGCATCCCGATCAAGCTGCTGACGAAGGGACGATCGGCGTCCTTTCGCGCACGGTTCCTCGGGATGCACTTCTTCAACCCGCCGCGGTACCTGCACCTGCTCGAGATGATTCCGACGGCTGACACGTCGGCCGAAACGATCGAGTCGGCCCGACGATTCAGCGACCGCGTTCTGGGAAAGGGCATCGTCGTCGCCAAGGACGTTCCGGGGTTCGTCGCCAACCGGCTCGGCGTGTTCGGCATGGTGCTGGCCATTCGACTCATGGAACAGCACGGGCTCACGATCGACGAGGTGGACGTTCTCACCGGCGTGTTGACCGGGCGCTCGAAGTCGGCGACGTATCGCACGGCCGACCTCTCCGGCATCGATGTGATCGCCCACGTCACGAACGGGCTGAGTGAGACGACCGGCGAGGACTTTTCGCTGTCGCCCTGGGTGCTCGATCTCGTCAAGGCCGGCCGAGTCGGCGAAAAGAGCGGCGCGGGGTTCTACAAGCGCGTCGGCAAGGAGATTCACACGCTCGACTGGCGAACCGGCGAGTACCGCCCGCAGAGCAAGGTGGCGACGCCCGAGCTCGCGCGGCTCGGCAAGCTGCCGCTGCCGGAGCGGTTCGCCGCGATCCGTGACTGGAGCGACCGTGAGGGTGCGTTCGTCAGGGAGTACCTTTTACGATTCTCTCATTACGTGCTGAGCAAGACGCCCGAGGTGGCCTACGACCTCCCGGCGGTCGACCACGCGATGGAATGGGGCTACGCCTGGGACGCTGGCCCGTTCAAGCAGATGGACCTGCTGGGCATGGAATTTCTGAAGCGGGGATTCGCCGGCCTCGGGCTCGACGAGCCGGCGCTGCTCCGCGAAGCGCCGGACTGCTTCTACCTGGACGACGGCACGCGCGTCCTCGCCCTGAGCGGCGGATACGAGCCGATCCCGCGCGAGCCCGGCGAGATCCGGCTCGCCGAGCTGCATCTGCCGTCGAACCGCGATCGCCGCGTGTTCGATCATTCCGACGACGCCTCGCTGCTCGACGCCGGCCAGGGCGTGGCGATCCTCGAGTACCACAGCAAGATGAACACGCTCGGCGCCGGCGTGATCGACGCAATCCATCGCGCGCTCGATCGCGTCGAGCGCGACGGGATGGCCGGGCTCGTGATCGGCAACGACGATCCGCGCACCTTCAGCGCCGGCGCCGATCTTTCGCGGATGCTCGAGCTGCTGCGCGCCGGTCCGGCGCGGGTCGAAGCCGCTGCGCGCGCGTTTCAGGACACGTCGCTGCGCATCAGAGGCTCGCCGTTTCCGGTCGTCGCCGCTCCGTTTGGTCTGGCGCTCGGCGGGGGCTGCGAGTTTTCGCTCTACGCGGATCGCGTGCAGGCGCACGCGGAGTTGTACTTGGGATTGGTCGAGGTGGGCGTCGGGTTGATCCCGGGCGGCGGCGGCACCACCGAGTTGCTGTTTCGATTCTCGGCCGAGCTCGAGGCGTACGTCGAGGCGGATCCCTTCGAGGCGGTGAAGCGCGCGTTTCAACTGATCGCGACGGCGGCGACCAGCACCAGCGCGCTCGACGCGCGGAAGCGGGGGTTCCTGCGCGCCGCCGATCGCATCTCCATGAATCGCGACCGGCTGCTCGCGGATGCCGTGGCTCGCGTGGTGAGCCTGGCGCCGGATTACGTCCCGCCGCTACCGCGGACGATCACTGCCCTCGGCAAGGAAGCGCTCGGCAATCTGCGGTACGGCGTGTGGGCGATGCGCGAGGCGGGACAGATTACGGATCATGACGTTCGGATCGGCCACGAGCTGGCGTACATCCTTGCCGGCGGCGACGGCCCGCCGCGCCGCGTCACCGAGCGCGACATCCTGGCCCTGGAGCGCGAGGCGTTCCTCCGGCTCGCCGCGACAAAGGAGACACAGGATCGAATTCAGCATATGCTCACGACGGGAAAGCCGTTGAGGAATTGACCATGAAAGAAGTCGTCATCGTCTCCGCCGTCCGGAGTCCGGTCGGCAAGGGAAAGAAGGATGGGGCGCTCGCGAACGTGCACGCCGTCGACCTGTCGGCGTACGTGATGCGCGCGGCGATCGATCACGCGTACGTCGATCCCGGCGCGATCGACGACGTGTTCTGGGGCTGCGCGATGCCCGAGGCGACGCAGGGGCTGAACGTTGCCCGACTCGCGTGGCTCCGCGCCGAGCTCCCGGTCGACGTGCCCGCGGCCACGATCAACCGGTTCTGCTCGTCGGGTCTCCAGAGCATCGCGTTCGGCGCGCAGGAGATCATGAGCGGTATGGCCGACGTCGTGCTCGCCGGCGGCGTGGAGATGATGAGCCAGGTGCCGATGTCCGGCTACCACACGCGCCTCGACCTGGAGATCACGGAGTCGTACATCGGGATGGGGTACACCGCCGAGCGGGTGGCGGAGCGCTGGCACGTGACGCGAGAAGACCAGGACCGATGGGCGCTCGGCAGCCAGCAGAAGGCGGCACGCGCGTTGGCGGACGGCGCGTTCGAGGATCAGATCGTGCCCGTCCCCGTCGAGCGGGTGACGTGGAAGGGCGCCGAGAAGGACGTGCAGACGACCGACTTCGCTCGAGACGAGCTGCCTCGCACCGACACGACCATCGAGGGACTTGCCAAGCTGCGGCCGGCGTTCAAGGCGAACGGCACGGTGACAGCCGGCAACGCGAGCCCGTACTCCGATGGAGCGGCGGCGGTGCTGCTCATGACGATGGAGCGCGCGAAGGAGCTGGGGTTGAAGCCGCTGGCGCGCTTCATCACGTTCGCGGCGGCCGGAGTGGAGCCGGACGTCATGGGCGTCGGACCGATCAAGGCGGTGCCCAAGGCGCTCAAGCGCGCGGGGCACACGCTCGCCGACGTCGATTTGATCGAGCTCAATGAAGCGTTCGCGGCGCAGGTGGTGGCGGTCGTGCGCGAGCTTGGGATGTCAGAGGACAAAGTCAACGTCAACGGGGGCGCGATCGCGCTCGGTCATCCGCTTGGCGCGACGGGCGCCAAGCTCACCACCCAACTGGTCCACGAGTTGGGGAAGCGCGGCGGCGGCTTGGGTATGGTCACGATGTGCATCGGCGGCGGCATGGGCGCGGCCGGACTGTTCGACGTGTTCGCGGCGTAACGGACGCCAACGCACGCCCAACGCACATCAGCGCACGTCATTGATTCCCGGCGATCGGGCGCGTATCCTCTCGCGTCGCCTCTTCCCGGAATTGACAATGCGTTCGCTGCTCCTCGCCGTCGTCGCTGCCGCCCCCTCGTTCGCCCAGACCTCATCGATGACCACGCCGCCGCCCGCCCGACCGATCATCATTCACGCCGACCGAATCATCGACGGGCGCGGAAAGGTGATTCCCGGCGGAAGCGTCGTGGTGGAGGGCGACCGAATCACCAGAGTCGATCCGTCTGCGAGCGGCGCGGCGACATACGACCTCAAGGGTCTCACGCTTTTGCCTGGGCTCATCGACGCGCACGCGCATCTCAGTTGGTACTTCAATCGACAGGGCCGCTACCACACCCGCAACGACGGGGACACGCCGGTGGAGGAGATGCTGTCGATGGCCGGCAACGCCTACGCCACGTTGATGGCCGGCTTCACGACCATCCAGAGCCCCGGGTCGACGGAGGACAAGGATTTGCGCGAGTGGGTCGCGCTCGGACAGGTGCCCGGACCGCGCGTGCTCACGTCGCTGAATCCGATCAGCAGCCCGCGACTGACGCCCGACTCGATGCGCGCGATCGTTCGCCGCCGGAAGGCCGAAGGCGCGGACGTGATCAAGATTTTCGCGTCGGCGAGCATTCGCGACAACGGCGCACAGACGTTGAGCGACGAGCAGCTGCAGGCGATTTGCGGCGAGGCCAAGGCGCAGGGAATGCGAACGATGGTGCACGCCCACAGCGCGGAGAGCGTCAGAGCGTCGGTGCTGGCCGGGTGCAATCAGATCGAGCACGGCGTGTATGTGACTGACGACGTGCTCAAGCTGATGGCCGATCGCGGCGTGTACTTCGATCCGCAAGTCTGCCTCGTGTTCCGCAATTATCTCGACAACCGCGCCAAATACGAGGGGATCGGCAACTACAACGAGGCCGGCTTCGCGGCGATGGAGAAGGCGATCCCGCTCGCCACCGAGATGTTCAAGCGCGCGATCCACACGCCCGGGCTCAAGGTGATCTTCGGAACCGACGCCGTCGCCGGCGCGCACGGCCGCAACGCCGAAGAGCTGGTGTGTCGTGTCCAGGCGGGCGGACAGTCGCCGCTCGACGCGATCACCTCGGCGACCTCGCTCGGCGCGGAGGCGCTGAGAATGGGCGATCAGATCGGCTCGATCGCGCCGGGCTTTCAGGCCGATCTGATCGCCGTGCAGGGCGATCCGACGAAGGACATCACCGCCCTACGACAGGTGATGTTCGTCATGAAGGGCGGGCGAGTGTACAAGAACGAGAAATAGCACACTCATGGTCGCGGCAGCTCGTCGCGCCGCACACGAATGCGCGGCGTATGCGGATCGGCGAAGTCCATCAGCTTCCACGGCACGCGGTGATCCCGCCTGTGCACCCTGATGAGGTTGAACAAGGGAAGCTGAATGAGAAATCCGCCGATTCGCTCCAGCACGGCTTCCGGCCCGATGAGAAATTCCGTCACGACGTACTCGCCGTCGACGACTTCGACGCAGAGCTCCTCGAGCCGGCCGACGACGCGGTTCTCGGCGTCGTGCACGCGTCTTCCCAGGATCTGCTCGACGTGAATCTCGGAGGGGTGCATCGTCAGGCTCCCGGCAGATGCTCGACGATGTGGCGGCGCAGCCAATCCTCGAGCGCGAAGATCGGAGTGGCGTCGGCGTCCATGTCGAGGCGGCACGCGTCGCGGTCGCGCGTCACGCGAGTCCACGGAATGCGGAATGGAACGCCGCGGCCTTCACCGAATCGCTCGTCCCATCGTGCGTACCACCGGGCGAGCCGCCGGTTGAATCTGGCGAGCAGCGTGATGGGTCCGACCTCGATGTAGGCGACGCGGGGCGGTTTTCCGTCGCGCAGCTCGAGCACGATCCCGTCGACGCGCCCGGCGCGCCTCCCTTTGTTGTCCACGATCTGTTCGTCCAGCACTTCGGCGACGAGGTGCATCGTCAACCTCCCACGATCTCGAGCGGGATCGACACGACCCCCAACACTGCGGCCAACAGACTGATCACGAGCACGACGGCATTACCCGCATAGCCGTTCGTGTGGCCGCCGAGATATTTCTTGTCGTTCATCAGGATGAGGAACGGGAACACGCCGACGGGCAGCGAGGCCGCCGTGAGCGACATCGAGATCTGGGTCAGCTCGAGCGGGTCGACGCCGGCGAGCACGAACAGAGCTGCGGCTGCGACGAGCAGCGTATAGGTCAAGGCGAAGCGCGCGTCGTCGCGCGGCTCGAGGTCTTCTCCCCAGTTCCATCCCAATCCCTGCGCGATGAGGTACGCGATGGCGAGCGCGATCTCGAGCGTGGCGCCGAGGCAGGCGACGCCCAGCGAGGCAATGACCAGCCAGAAGCCCGCGCGGCCAAAGATCGGTGTGAGAAGGCCCGGCAACTGTTGGTAGTGCTGAACGTCGACGCCGCGGGGGTGAAACAAAATCGCGGCGAGGACGAGAACCGCAACGGACAGAAATCCGCCGAAGCTCATGCCGATCCCCGCAATGAGGCGGTTGGCGGCGAGATACGTCACGTCCCACTTCTCCTCGATCGCTCCGGACGAGTAGAAGTAGTAGAGATACGGTGAGATCGAAGCGCCGAGCACGCTCACGGCGACGAACCAGTAGTGTGTGGCGTTGCTGCGCGGGAGCGTTGGAGCCATGCCGCGTAACACGGCGCCATAATCCGGATGCAGCCGCGCCGCGCCCACGGCAAAGGCGATCGTGACGAGTCCGAGGAAGGAAACGCCGTTCTCGATGACGCTGAACGTCGCGCGCCAGAGGAGGCCCCACGCGACCAGGCCGACTGGGATCGCCCACACCGGGAGCGAGATGCCGGTGGCCATCTCCAGCGCGGCGGCGATACCACCCATTTCGGCGGCCAACACGAGCAGCGAAACGGCGAACATCACCACGAGCGGCACGGCAAAGAAGTTGATTCCGAAACGTTCGCGCATCGCGTCGGGAATCGTCCGCTTGCTGACGGCGGCAAACCGTCCGGCCATCTCGACCAGGAACGCGATGCAGATGGTTCCGACGACGATCGCCCAGACGAGCTGATACCCGAACGAGGCGCCCGCCTGTGCAGCGGTCGTGATCGATCCGATCTCCAGAAAGCCGCCGACGCTCGTCACGATACCGAGCGTGATCTGCAAGACTTTCTTCACGAGTGCCGCCGCTCAACGAACGGTGAGAGCTGACGGCGCGCGCTCGCGCTGCGTCACGGCCCATTCGGAGTCGCGAAGCCAACGCATCATGATCGCCAAGGCCGCGATCAGATAGGCGACGCTCGATGGAACCCACATGATCAACCCGGCAAGCTGCTGGTCGGCCATCGGCGTGATGCCCCACATGGGAGCGGTGCCCGCATACGCCGGATACCATGGCGCGCGCGCAAACGTCATCAGCGCGCCCAGCACACCCGTATGCACCGCTGTGGTGAACAGGTATACGACCGCCACGCCGCGCGCGGCGCGGCGCTGGCCGTGCACGACACTCCACCAGAACAGGAGCGCGCTGCCGAGAAAGCAGGCGTGTTGCAGCGCGTGAATGGTCTCGTTCCTGAGCGCGGCCTCGAACAACGCGGGCATGTGCCAGGCCCAGATCGCGACGCCATGAATGAGCCAGGCGTCGGCCGGCCGGGCCAGCACAGCCCACGCTGCGCGAACGGCGGCAAGCCGCGTCGCGCGACCGATTACACGACGACCCCGCGCCGGCAGCGACCAGAGCATGACGATCATCGGGCGGCCGAGCGCGAGCAGCGGCGCGGCGACCGCCATGAGCAACTCGTGCTGCACCATGTGCGCCGAAAACAGGCGCTCCGACGCGTCGTGCAGCGGCGAGACGAGCGCGAGCGCGACGACCAACCACCCGGCGGCGAAGCTCACGACCTGCGGCGGCCGGATGGCAACGCCGCGCCCGCGTCGCCCGAGCACGATCGTGCCTCGAGCGTAGAGCAGCGCCGCGAGGGCGAGCGGCACGAGCACCCCCGGTTCCAGCGACCAGCCGAGGCTGTCCAGTCCAGGGTCGCGCGCGATCATCAGGCTCGCATGCACGGCTCGAAGACGAAGATCGCGGCCCACTGCGCCACGATCACGGCGGCCGAGAAGACGCTCATCATCATGCCGACCAGCGCAACGAACCTGGTGCGCTGCTCGACCGTCGCGTCCTCGTCCTGCGTGCCGCCGCCGACAGCTTTCCAGTCGCGCCGCGCGGTCAATCCCGCGCCGACGGCCAGGACGAGACAGAGAAATGGAATGACGTGCATCGCCGAGCGTACGCCAACGCCGCACGCCCACATGTTCGCGGAGTAGATCAATTCCTGATTGACGAGCGCAGCGATCGGACCAAGCAAGACCCCGAGGGTCAGACTCAGCAGTCCGGGCCACCGCGTGAACGCCCCTGGCCCGCGGGCCGCGGGCGGTTGGTGCACGGCCTCAAAAGACTCGCGGACCGACATAGACGATGAGGTAGATCGGAATCCAGATCCCGACGGTGAAATACCAGTAGAAGCTGTTGTCCGCCGTATCGCTGAACGCCTTGAGCGGCATCTTCTTGAGGAAGTAGAAGAGCGTGAGCCCCCAGGTATCGGCGATGTCGAGCAGGAGCAGTGACGTGTGAAAGCCGACGATGACCCACGCGGCGGATCCGTAGGCATTCGTGTCCCAACGCGTGTTGATCGCCCAGAGCTCCCACCAGCGCAGCATGAGGATGGGGAGGGCGATCACCGATGAGGCGACCAGCCACCGTTTCACCGCCGCCTCGTCGAGCCGTTTCGCGGCCACGGCCGCACGGTAGACGGGTACGAAGCTCACGAGCATGATCGCGAGGTTGATCGTCGGGATGAGGAGACGTGGATAAGGCGTCCGGAGCGGCGGCCAGGCCTCGTAGTTCTGGCGCAGATAGAAATACGAGGCGACCAGCAGCGCGATCGTCCAGCCCTCGATCACCATGAATCCGAGTGTGCCCCACCACATCAAGCTGCGATGGCCAAACGTCACCGTCGGCAGCTCCGAGACGTCGAACTCGGTACGAAGGGCTTTCATAGTCCCTCGGTCACCGGACGTGGCGTGGCGACGCGCTCCGGGCCCGAGGCGCGCGTGCCGGTCCATCCCCAGCCGGCGATCCCGATGAGTGAAAGCGCAAGCCCGACCAGGACGAGATACGGTGTGAAGATCGACCCGATGAAGGTCACACCCATGCAGAGCGCGAGGTACAGCGGCCAGATCGAGGCGTCGGGATGTTGATGCAGCGAGTCGGGTCGCGCGTCGAACGTGGTGGTGATGAGCACCTCGCGCCTCGTGGTGCTCAACCCGGTGACGACCGGACGCTCGGCGATCGGGTCCCACAGCGGATGGCGGCTCGTCACAACTGGTATGTGCAAGAAGTTATAACTCGGAGCCGGCGAGGCGGCCGCCCACTCGAGCCCGGACGAACCCCAGGGGTCTGCCCCGGCAGGCGCTCCGCCCATCCAGCTCCAGACGGCGTTGATGACGAACAGAAGCACCGAGAGCGCGATCGTCGTCGCCCCGAGCGAGGCGACCAGGTTGAGCGGTCCCCAACCCGTCGCGGCGAGATAGGTATAGACACGCCGCGGCATGCCGTTCAATCCCAGCACGTGCATCGGGAAGAATGCGACGTTGACACCGATCAGAAATAGCCAGAAGTGCCACTTGCCCAGCGTCTCACCGAGCAGGCGGCCGGTGATCTTGGGGAACCAGTAGTAGAAGGCGCCGAACAGCGGCATCACCGCGCCTCCCACCAGGACATAGTGAAGGTGCGCGACGACGAAGAACGTATCGTGCGCCTGCTTGTCGAACGCGACGGACGCGAGCATCACGCCGGTGATGCCGCCGTTCACGAACGTGAAGATGAAGCCGAGCACGAAGAGCAGCGGTGTCGCCAAGCGGAGGCGGCCCGACCACATCGTGGCGATCCAGCAGAAGATCTGCACGCCGGTCGGAATGGCGATGAGCATGCTCGCCGCGGTGAACAAACTCTGTCCGAGCTCCGGAATCGGCGTCGCGAACATGTGGTGCACCCACAGGCCGAACGCGAAGAACGCCGTCGTGATGTTCGCCAGCACGAGCGCCGTGTAGCCGACGACCTTTCGTCGCGAGAACGTCTCGACGATCGGCGTGACGAAGCCGAGCGCCGGCAGGAATATGATGTAGACCTCGGGATGCCCGAAGAACCAGAAGATGTGCTGCCAGAGCAGCGCGTCGCCCCCCTCGGCCGCATTGAACCAGTGGGTGTTCACCGCACGATCGGCGGCGAGCATCAAGGTGCTGCCAGTGGCGACGGCGGGCATCGCGAACACGATCATGAACGCGACGACGAGCTGCGCCCAGACGAAAAGCGGGATGCGATTGAGCGACATGCCCGGCGCGCGCATCTTGAACGTCGTGACGATGACGTTCACGGCGGCGGCGAGCGCGGCGATCTCGGTGAACGTCACGAGCTGTGCCCACACGTCGACGCGATGTCCGGGCGAATACGCCGGGCCAGACAAGGGCGTGTAGGCGAACCACCCGGCATCCGGTCCCGTGTTGGCGAACAGGCACACGTAGAGGAAGACGACGCCGACGAGATACGTCCAGTACCCGAACGCGTTGAGCCTGGGAAAAGCGATGCTGCGCGCGCCGACCATGAGAGGCACGAAGTAGATGCCCATTGCGGTCATCATCGGTACGGCGAAGAGAAACATCATCGTCGTGCCGTGCGTGGTGAAGATCTGGTTGTACTGGTCGGGGCCGAGCAGCGTGTTCTCGGGGCGGGCCAGCTGGGCGCGCATCAGTGCCGCCTCGATGCCGCCGGCAAGGAACATCAGAAACGCCGTGATGATGTACCGCTTTCCGATCGACTTGTGATCCACGGCGGTGAGCCAGCCCCAGAATCCGGGACAGTCTCGCCACAACGCCTCGAGCGTTGCCGAATCTCGCGCGAGGTCGTCGCCGGCGAGTGTCACCGTGGCGGGTTGCTGGCCGCGCGGCGCGCTCACTTGAGCGACTCCAGGTACGCCACGAGGGCGGTCAACGGTCCGGAGTCGAGCGGAACGGCCGGCATGCCCACGCCCGGCTTGACCACCTGTGGATTCAAGATCCATCGCGTCAGATTCACGCTCGTGTTGGTCAGCGTACCGGCGGCGATCGTCGAGCGGGAGGCAAAGTGCGAGAGATTGGGCCCGACGGTGGCGAACGCTTGCGTCCCGCTGATCGAGTGACAGGTCGCGCAGCCGCTGGCGAGAAAGACGCGTTCGCCGTAGGCGAGCGTCGGGTCGGCGGGCGCCTGGTGCGACTGCGACGCGGCCTTCAGCCACGCCTCGAACCTCGGTCGCGGGTCGGCCACGATGTAGAACGCCATCTTGGCGTGCTCGAGCCCGCAGAACTCGGCGCACTGCCCGCGATAGACGCCCGCCGTGTCGGCCGTGAACCAGAACGAGCTGGTGTAACCGGGAATCAGGTCGCGCTTACCGTCGAGGCTCGGCGCCCAGAAGCTGTGAATGACGTCGGCGGCACGCAGCGTGAACTGCACCGGCTCGCCGACGGGAACGTGCATCTCGTTCGCCGTGACCAACCGGCGACTGGGATCAGGATTCTCGTATGTGACTTCCCACCACCATTGATGGCCGGTCACGTCGATCGTCAGGCCCCGCTGCGGATGCGCGGCGAGGGCACGCCCGACCGAGAAGTCGTAGACGAGAAAGCCGGCGAGAATCAAGATGGTGACGAACGTCGCCGCCGACACCACCCGCTCGATGCGGCGATGCTCGGCCGCGGGCGGCTCGACCAGACCATCCCCGCTGCCGCGCCGCGTGAATGCCGCATAGAGCGCGACGAGCGTCACCCCGATCCAGATCGCTCCGCCCACGCCGAACATCCACCACCACAGGTGCGCAACCGCGTTCGCGTGCGGTGAGCCGGGGTGAAAGAAGGAGTGCATGGCTCAGGGTCGCTGCGAGGCGCCTGGCAGCCCCGCGTTCTTCGGCTTGGCGTTGGGTGTCTGATTGGGCGCCGGCTTGATCATCATGTGATCGTCGCGCGCAGGACGGGCCCCCTTGGGCGTGAGTCCGCTGAGCGACCGCACGTACGCCACCAGCTGCCAGATCTGTTGATTGGTGAGCCGGTACCTCCATGACGGCATCCCATTGGGCCGGCCCTCGGCGATCGACGCGAAGATCTGGTTCGGGGTACTGCCGTAGATCCATTGGTCGTCCATCAACGCCGGACCCATGTTGCCGCCGCCGTTGGCGTGGCAGCCGCTGCAGTTCATCTGGCCGAACAGCTTCTGGCCCTCGGCGGTTCCGTAGGCGTTGTCGTCGAATGGGCCTTCAGTCGTGTCGGCGACCAGCGTTGGTCCGGGCTGCAAGGGCGATTGCGGCACGAACGCGCCCGGCGTGCTGAGTGGCGGCTCATTCAATCGCCGCTCCTCGCGCTCGCAGGCCGCGGCCGTCGCGAACACAGTGGCGACGACGACGTAACGGTAAGCACGCGCAACACTCGGCATGGTCGTCAGGGCTCCGTTGGTGCGTTGGCGCCGACGCGCGGCACGCCATAGGCGTCGAGCAGGCTGTCGATTGACGGGCGGCGCCGGGCGATCAGCTCGTCGAGCTGGGCGCGGACCACGGAATCGCCGCGGCGCACTCCCATCGCGATGTCGAACACGAACGGGAGGTACGGCAGATCCACGCGCGGCGCGACCGGCACGACGTCGAGCGGGACACCTTCGCGGCGCGCAAAGTACCCGGCCAGCGGTCCCCACACGACGGCGATGTCGACGTCCCCTTTCGCGACCGCATCGACGATTCTCGCCGGCGGGTTCGCCGTTCGATAGTCGCCGTACACGGTGAAACCAACCAGATTCTTTGACATGCCGCGATTGGCGAGTGCGTGCGCGGGCGGCGTATTCGCGAAGTCGTCGCCGATCAACTGCACGCCGATCCGGAGATGCCTGAGCCTCGCATCGTCGAGCGAGCGAATTTCCAGATGGCGATCGTGCCGCGAGACGAAGACGTAGGTCGACTTGTAATACGGGCGCGTCGTGGCGAGCATCTCCATGCCCGCCGCCGTGCCGACGACGAGATCGCAGGCGCCGGCGCCGAGCGTGTTGCGAACGAAGCCGCGGCGCTGCGCCCACCAGGTGTACTCGACTCGGCGCCCGAGATCGCGTCCAATCAGCTCGGCGATCCGATTCTCGAAGCCCTGGCCGGCGCGGTTGGAGAATGGAAGATTGTTGGGGTCGGCGCAGACACGGAGCGCCGGCTGCACGGCCGGCGCTCCGGCACGCAGTGACAAAGTCGAGCCTGTCCCGAGCAGCAGCACGGCGAGGGGTACCAGGAGCAACGCCGTCTCCCGCCATGCGGAGAGCTCGTGCGTCCGGGTCCAGGCGTTGCGCGAGCCGCTCATAGGCCGAACACGTACAACATCCCGCCCTTGTTGGTCTTCTGCGGGAGGTCGCGCGTCGCGTTGACGAAGCCGCCGCCGGCGGACGAGTCGCGAGCATCGAGGCCGCCGGCGACGATCGCGCCCGACCAGCCACCGATGCCGGATAACACGGCGACGTACTGGTGTCCGTCGGGACCCTTGTACGTGACGGGCTGGCCGATGATGCCCGAGCCCGTCTTGAATTGCCAGAGCGGCGCGCCGGTGCGCGCGTCGACCGCCTTGAACCAGCCGTCCATGGTGCCGTAGAAGGCGACGTCGCCGGCGGTGACCATCGTCCCGCTCCACACCGGGAGATCTTCCTTGATCGCCCACACCTGCTTGCCGGTTTGTGGATTCCAGGCCTCATATTCGCCGCGATTGCCGCCGGGGCCAGGATAGATCTTGACGTTCATCCCGACGTACGGCGTACCGGCGATGTAGTTCGCGGAGACGCCCTCTTCGTCCATACACAAATTCTGATGCGGGATGTAGAGGAGGCCGGTCTTGGGCGAGTAGGCAGACGGCTGCCAATCCTTCATGCCCGGCGCGGCGGGGCAGATCTCCCGCACCACGGAGCCCACCTTCGGCGCCTTGGCCGGATTGTACTCCAGCGCGCCCGTCCGCAGATCAACGCCCATCGTCGAGTTGATGAAGCCGTACGGCTGGGCCGAGAGCACCTCGCCATTCGTCCGGTCCATGACATAGATGTAGCCGTTGCGCTCCGGCCGGATGAGGACCTTGCGCGTCTGCCCGCCGATCGGCAAGTCGACGAGGATTTGCTCATTGACGCCGTCGTAGTCGTGGACGTCGTGCGGCGAGAGCTGATACGCCCAGACCGCTTCGCCCGTCTCCGGCTTGCGGGCGAAGATCGTCGACGTCCATTTGTTGTCGCCCGGTCGGACTTCGGGATTCCACGGCCCGGGATTGGCCGTGCCGTAGAAGACGAGATCGAGCCCGGGGTCGTACGAGATCCATCCCCACGTGGTGCCCCCGCCGATCTTCCACATGTCCGGCGGCCACGAGGACACGCCGAGGTCCACTCCGCGATCCCGCGCGTAGAACGGCTTGAACCCGGGTCCGATCAGGACGTCCTTGTCGGGGCCGGTGTGATAGGCGGTCCAGGCCACCTTGCCAGAATGCTCATCGAGCGCCTTGAGCCACCCGCGGACGCCCATCTCGCCGCCCGAATCGCCGATGAGCACCTTTCCCTTCACGACGAGCGGCGCCATCGTCATCGTCTCGCCCAGATTGATGTCGCCGACCTTGGTGTTCCACACCTGGTGCCCCGTGGCGGCATCCAGCGCGATGGTGTGATCGTCGAGCGTATTGAAGAAGAGCTTTCCCGCGTCGTAGACCAATCCGCGGTTGACGACGTCGCAGCAGGCCACGCCCTGCGACGCGAGCTCGGGCTTCGGATTGAACGACCACTTGACCGGCAGTCCGGGCTTCGTGAGATCCAGCGCGTATACGACGTTCGGGAAAGGCGTGACCAGATACATCGTGCCGCCGACGACGATCGGCGCCGCCTCGTGTCCGCGAAGCACGCCGGTCGAGAACGTCGCGACGGCACGCAGATCTTTGACGTTGGTGGTGTTGATCTCCGTCAACCCGCTGAATCGAGTCGACGCGAAGTCCTTCGCTGGACGCGTCCACTGCCCGTCGTCCGGTGGCAGGTCGACGTCGCCGGCCGCCGGCGCACCTCCGACGTGCACAGTGGTGCTGCCCATGGAGCGCGACGACTCCGACCTGCATCCCACGGGGGCTGCGATGACGGCGCACGCCAGGCATCCGACATACACACGCTCGATCCGTTGGTGTCGCATCCTGCCGCCTCCGTCGGCTCGCTGGACCTTCGGGTACGCGAACGCGATTGCACGAAGCGTTCCGATCGTGGCCGCGACGTTGAAAAGGCGTGTCGAAGGAAAATCCACAGCGCTGTGGATAATGTCGCGTGGGTGCGGCGGGCCTGCGCTTTGCAATCGCTGACCGCGATTCGACCATGCGTCATCCGATCTCACGACGAACGTTCCTGCGCCGCGCGGCTCTCATCGCGGCGGCTGTTCCGCCTGCGCACCTTCACGCCCTCAGCGGGCACGCGGCGGCCGAGCTGCGGATCGGCGTGCTCTCGCCGTCCGGAGCGAGCGACACCGGCACCCTCGGTACGCTCGACGCGCGACTCGGGGTTCGACTCGGCGTCGACGAAGCGACGCATGCCGCAGCGCTCTTCGGAGGCTCGATCGAGGTCGTACCGGTGACGCTCACGTCGCTACGAGCAAGCCGGCTGTCGGCGCTTCTGGGCGCCGGCGACCGTGACGGCTGTCGGTCGCTGTCCGATGCCGCTGCAGCCGCGGGCATCGCGTTCCTGAACGTGCGCTGCGCGGACGACGGGTTGCGCGGCAGCGAGTGCCGAGCAACGACCTTTCACGTCGCGCCGAGCGACGCGATGTATCGCGATGCGCTCGCCCAAGCCGGCGCCCAAGCCGGGGCCCGGGCGACCGCGTGGGACGCGTCGCTCACGCGATTCGGCGCCGACACGCTCAACGCGCGCTTTCGCGCGCGGTTCAACCGCGCGATGACCGCCGACGCCTGGCTCGGATGGGTCGCGGTCAAGATCTTGTGGGAATCGTCGCTCCGCGCCAAATCGACTGATTCGAGAATGCTCATGCAATACATGACGCGCCCCGGAACGCAGTTCGACGGCCACAAGGGTCGTGCCCTCAGCTTTCGCCCCTGGGACCAACAGCTCCGTCAGCCCGTGTACGTCGTGAGCGCAGCGGGCAGCGCTCCGCCGCGGGTGATCGCCGAGGCGCCGGTGCCGGCATCGGCCGGCGAAACAACGAGCGAGTCACTCGACCGGCTCGGAACGCCGGCCGCGCGCTCGGCGTGCCGGATGTCACCATGAATGCGCTTCGCTGGATCGGCCTGGCCGTGATCGCGCTCGCGCCCAGCGACCGTGTGCAGTCGTCCGCCCTTGTGTTCGTCAGCAACGAGCTCTCGCACGACGTGAGCGTCGTCAGCGTCGCCAGGAACGCGGTGATCGCGACGATCCCGGTCGGCGGCCGCGCGCGTGGCATTCACGTGAGCCCGGACGGAAGGCGCGTCTATGTGGCCGTGAGCGACGACAAGCCGCAGCTCGCGGGGAGCGCGGACGCGATCGCGGTCGTGGACGTGGCGAGCAGGAAAGTCGTGGCGACCTATCGCATCGGCTCAGACCCCGAGCAATTCGGCGTCACGCCGGACGGCAAACGTCTGTACGCGTCGAACGAAGACGGTGGCACCGCGACGGCGGTCGACGCGCGAACGGGCAAGCGTCTCGCGACGCTGGTCGTCGGCATTGAGCCCGAGGGTGTCGCGGTCAGCCCGGACGGCCGCTGGGTCTACGTCACCAGCGAGACGAGCAATAGCGTCTCGATCATCGACGCGCGCGCGAACAAAGTCGTGGCCAACCTGCTCGTCGATCTACGGCCGCGGGCCGTCGCATTTTCCCCCAACGGCGCGCGCGCATTCGTGACCGCGGAGGTGGGCGGTACGGTCACCGCGATCGACACCAGGACGCACGCCATTCTCATGACGATCCCGATCGACCGCGGCGAGGGGAAACCCGTCGGCGTGGTCGTGTCCCCAAATGGAAAGCGCGTCTACGTCGCCAGCGGACGAACGAGCACGCTCTCGGTGGTCGCCGCCGCATCGAACCAGGTGTTGGCGACCGTGCCCGTGGGGAAGCGGCCATGGGGTGTCGCGATCACCCGGGACGGCCGCTACGTCTACACGGCGAATGGATTGTCGAACGATCTCTCGGTGCTGGACACGTCGACGAACCGTGTCGTCGCGACGATCCGCGTCGGCCAGAGGCCATGGGGCGTTGCGGCGGGATAGGCGTCCCGCCGCATGCGCCAGGTCAACTTTCCAGGCCCCGTCCCGCTTTCCATCGCGCGTAGGCGATCGGCGAAATCTCCGACGGCTTGATCTCGCTTCGCCCGCCCCAGAAGACATTGGTATAGAGCACCGGCATGCCGACCGCGGCGAGATGTGCATCGATGGCGGCTTTGTGCGCCAGCACGAGATCTTTGTCCGTGCCGTGCGCCACGGCCATGATGTTGACGTTGGCAAACTCGGGTCCACCCTCGCGCCAGTAGGCGTGCGTGATGATGTGGTGGCGCCCCACCTCTCGGCCGGCTTCGATCTCGCGGCCTTCGGGCACGCGCCAATGGAACAGCGCGTTATAGCGCGTGACACGAGTGCCGGAGACCGACGGCTTTACGTGCTCGAGGAAGGTCGAGAACCGGCCGATCACGCCGCGCTCGTTCAGCGAGCGGGCGACGCGCACGAATTCGTCGAGCGAGACGCCTGCGTCGGCCGCGCGTCCCTTCCACGGATTGGCGCCGATCTCGTCGACGGCGAACTC
>Ga0157370_10000560_pt1 | contig 46440 bp, 47 predicted proteins | sample C35metaG_FD_113463 | JGI IMG/M metagenome (GOLD analysis project Ga0157370, IMG submission 113463) | Corn rhizosphere microbial communities from Kellogg Biological Station, Michigan, USA - C3-5 metaG | ecosystem: Host-associated > Plants > Roots > Rhizosphere > Soil | place: USA: Michigan...
CGAACCGTCGGCCGCGCTGCGTGCGCTCGTCTATGCGGCGGAACATGCGCCGCGGCCCGCGCGCAGATACGCCGCGATATGGGCCGGATACGACGGGGTATACGGGTGGTGCGTCAGCGAAGGAGCGGTCGATGCGAGCGTTCGCTTCCCTGGCGGCGAACATGCCGATCTCGAGCTGGCCCTACGAACCCTCGCTGAAAACGGAGCGCTCGATTACGCGCTCGTCGGCGGCGATTTCGGCCTGCTCGCGCGCGTCGGTTTGACCTTGGCCGATATCGGCGAGCGCCTCGGCTGCGGCGTCGCGCCGTTCGAATGCGCACCGTTTTGCTGCGGTGGCGTGGTGCCTGCGAAACCGACCGCGTGGAAGCACGACGCGTCCTTCGCCGTCGCTTTCGGACTGGCGTTGCGTGGGGTGATGCAATGAGCACGATCGCTGCGCCATGCCTGCCCCAAAGCGCATCGGGCGGCGCCTCGGGATTGAACTTGTTGCCGCATCGCGTTCGTGCCGCCCGTTCGCGCCGCCACCGCTGCCTGATCGAAGGCGCGGCAGCCCTGTTCGCGGGGACGCTGATCGCGATCGGCTGGGGCGCTGTCGATGCAGCGGACGGTCGCACAACCGCTAGGCGCGAATCGATCGAGCGCGAGCTAGCGCGACTGGCGCCCTCGCTTGACGAATTCGTACGGCTCGAGCGAGCGGGCCAAACCGCGAGAGCCGGTACCGCGGAGACAGCCGCGCGCGCACGGCCGTACTTCGAGTTGCGCTCGCTGCTCGCAGCATTGAGCAGCGAGGCCCGCTCGGGCGTGACGGTCAGCCGGCTGCAACGCTCGGGCGACGGAATCGAGTTGCGAGTTCATGCCGCGGACAGTGCCGCTTGCGCCGCCTGGGTCGAGCGGTTGGCTCGCCTTTCGGGCGCCGAATCGGCCGCGATGACCGATATCAGGTTGATCGCTGCGCCGATCGGTTCCCGAGCCGCGCCGAAGGTTGAGGCCCTTGTGCGTGTGGGGTGGAGCGGTACGGCCGACCGATCGCCGTTGCTGCGCACTAGCTCGGGCGATCGAGCGCGCACGGCTGGGAGCGCTCGATGAACGAGGTCTTGCGGCGTCGCGGCCTGGCCCGCGCACGCGGGCTTTTCGCGCGGCCGCGCACAGGCCTGCGCCTTGCAGGCGCCGTCGCCTCGCTTCGCTCGCCGCTGCAAACGTGGAGCGCGAGACGGCGCTTGATGGCTTGCGTCGCTGTTGCAGCGGGCGCGTTCGTGCTCACGACGTCGATGTGGCGAGCATTCGATATCGGCGGCCGGGCAACGAGCGCGGCGGCCACCGACGCATTGGAGCTGCGGCTGCGCGAGAGCCGTGGCAAGCTGGAACGATTGCCGCAGTTGCGGGAGGATGCCCGCGCGCGGGCTGCATCGGCGCCCACGGCAGACCGCTCCGCGGGCGGCGATTGGCGCGCGATTGCGGGCGTCGCGGCCCGCACGGGCGTCAGGCTGCGCGCGCTCACGCCGGTATCGGCGTCGGAGGCCGGCCCGAGCGCGCGCAGCGCTAAGCCGGCCGCACGTGGCCTGCGCATCGACGGGCGGGCGGATTTCGCCGGGTTGTACCGGTTCTTCCAGGCGCTATCGGCGCTGCCCATGCTCGTCGTTCCGGATGCGGTGAGCGTGACCGGCGAGGCGGACTCGCTTGTCTTCACGGCAACGCTGAACATCTTCGATGCGCTACCGGCCGCGCCCGCGAGCTTCACCTATGCGCAAGCCGTGCCCGATGCCGCTGCGGACAATAGCGCCCGGACGTTGGCCGATCCGTTCGCCATGGGCAAAGCAGGGCGGCAGCCGGACGTGTCGGCGGCTCGTTTGGTTGGGCTCGTGCACGACGGCGCGCGCTCCATCGCGTTATTCGAGGGCGCCAGCGGTGGACAGGCAACTGTTGCAGTGCCGGGGCAAATGCTGGGTGCGGAGCGCCTTGTCCACATCGGCGGGATGGGCGTGACGATGGCGAGCCAGGGCGGCACTCGCCGAATCGCATTGCCGGAGATCGACCAATGAACGCAGGCACGCGAACTTCGATCGGCGTGTTTGCCGCGCGGCGTACCGGCACTGTGCTGGCGGTATTGTGTTCGGCGGGCGCCTTAGCCGAAGTTGCCACACCACTGCCTCCGTTGCCGCCTTCGCTGCAGGCAGACGGAGCGGACGGCCATGGGGCCGCTGCATGGCCGAGCGTCGGTGAGCCGCCGCTGGACCGGCTGTCGGCCGCTTCGGCGCACGATCAATACGAGGAATACGGCGAGCGCGCTCGAAGCGATGAACGTGACGAGCGCGATGAACACCCTGAATACGGCTATGCGGGGGCCGGACTGCCCGAGACCGGCGCAACGCGGCCGGCCCCCGATCGCCGGGAGCCGGTATCCGGCGCGGCGCACCGTTCAGCGTCGGCCCGCGGGCCCGATCCGGAGCCAACGCTAGAGGGCCCCCCGGTGCCGCTCGCGCCGCCACAGACCATGAGCGACGGAACTGCCGGTGCGCACGAAGCTGCCGGCAGCCGCCACAACGGCGCCGACGACCGGCCGATTACCCTGCGCTTTAAGCGCGCCGAGCTGACCGACGTGCTCGACGCCTTCTCACGCTTTACCGGCCTGAATATCGTGGCTAGCGAGCGTGTGCGCGGGCTTGTTTCGCTGACCTTGAACGCCGTACCCTGGCGTACGGCGTTCGATACGTTGCTCGACGCCCATGGGCTGGCGATGTCCAGGCGGGGCAACGTAATTTGGGTCGCCCCCCTGGCCGAACTGGCTGCGCGCGAACGACAACGCTTCGAGGCGCACGCGCGCGCGGCCGATCTGGAACCGCTCGTGAGCCGGACCTTTGCGCTCAACTATCCTCGCGCCGATGAAGTTCAGCGGCTGCTGACTGCGTCGGGCGCACAGCGTGTATTGTCCAAACGCGGAGCGGCGATGGCCGATGTCCGCACGAACTTGCTGTTCGTCACGGATCTGGCGGCTCGTCTCGAACAAGTGGCCGAACTCATCGCCGCAATCGATAAGCCAAACCGCCAGGTTTTGATCGAAGCGCGGATCGTGGAGGGTGCGCGCGGGTTTTCACGCGAGCTGGGCGCGCGGCTATCGATGCGCTCGGCGGGCAGCCCGCCCGGCGCTGACGTGCCCTCGCCGGGGCTGGCCGGCGGTGCGCAAGGCATCGTGCACGATGTCTCGGCCGGCGCGATTGCGGGATTCGAGGCCGCGACGGCCGGGCTCACGCTATTCGCTGCCGGCGCGACGCGGCTCGTGACGGCTGAGCTATCCGCGCTGGAGTCTCAAGGACGGGGACAGATCGTGTCCAGCCCGCGTGTGGTCACGGCCGATCGGACCAAAGCGCTCGTCGAGCAAGGGACCGAACTGCCGTATCAGGCCAAAGTCCGCAACGGCGTATCGGGCGTACAGTTTCGGCGTGCGAGTTTGAAACTCGAGGTCGAGCCTCGGATCACCCCGCAGGGGCGGGTCATCCTGGATCTCGACATCGCGAAAGACAGCGTCGGCAAACAGACCGCGGGTGGCCCGGCCATCGACACCAAGCACGTGCGCACGCGCGTTGAAGTGGAGAACGGGGGAACCGTCTCGATCGGCGGTATCTATGAGAGCCACGATCGCGACGATGTGACGCGCGTGCCGCTGTTAGGCAAAATACCGCTGCTAGGCGCGCTGTTCCGTCATCGGGCGGTGCGCGAGCAGCGCAGCGAGCTTGTCGTTTTCATCACGCCGCGCGTCGTCGCGATCGATTGACCGATAAGGCCGGCAGGGCCGTGCGGGCGTTGTGCCCTACTCGACAAGGCGGCGGCTTTGCCAGTAAGCTGCGCCACGAACTACAGCCGATTGAACAGAGCAGAGGATACGTTGCAAGAGCGGGGCGCCAACACCAACATTTTCTTCGTGGGGCTCATGGGGGCAGGTAAGACGACCGTGGGCCGCGCCGTGGCGCGCCGGCTCGGCCGGCCGTTCTTCGACAGCGATCACGAAATCGAGGCCCGTACGGGCGCGCGCATTCCGGTCATCTTCGAACTGGAGGGCGAGGCTGGATTTCGCGAACGCGAAGCGCAGGTCGTCGCCGAACTTGCGGCGCGCGAGGCGATCGTCCTGGCGACGGGGGGCGGTGCGGTACTGCGTCCGGAAAATCGGGCTTGCCTGCACGAGCGCGGGCTCGTCGTTTATCTTCGAGCGAATCCGCACGATTTATGGATGCGCACGCGCAAGGACAAGAATCGGCCGCTGTTACAAACGGAAGATCCCAAGGCCAAGCTCGAGGCGTTGTACACCGAGCGCGATCCGCTCTATCGGGAATGCGCGCATTTCATCGTCGAAACCGGGCGGCCGTCGGTCAATGGGCTCGTGAACATGGTGCTCATGCAGCTCGAGTTGGTCGGCATTACCAAGCAGATACAGTCATGATTACCGTCAACGTCAATCTCGGCGAACGCTCCTACCCGATTCACATCGGCGCCGATTCGATCAGCCGTACCGATCTATTCGCCCCGCACATCGCGGGCGCGTCAGTCACCATCGTCACGAACGAAACCGTGGAACCGCTCTACGGAGATTCGCTGCGTGCCGCGCTGGCACCCCTCGGCAAGCAAGTGTCGACCGTCGTTCTGCCCGACGGCGAGGCATTCAAGCAGTGGGAAACGCTGAACCGGATTTTCGATGCGCTGCTGTCGGCCAAGGCCGATCGAAAGACCACATTGATCGCGCTCGGCGGTGGCGTGGTCGGCGATATGACCGGTTTCGCGGCTGCGTGCTACATGCGCGGCGTGCCGTTCATCCAGGTGCCCACGACGCTGCTCTCGCAGGTCGATTCGTCGGTCGGCGGCAAGACAGGTATCAATCATCCGCTCGGCAAGAACATGATCGGGGCGTTCTACCAGCCGCAGGCCGTCATCGCCGACATCGGCGTGTTGCGCACGCTCCCCGAGCGCGAACTGGCCGCGGGCATCGCCGAAATCATCAAGACGGCCGCGATTGCGGACGCTGCGTTCTTCGCGTGGATCGAAGCGAACATCGAAGCGCTCAATCGGCGCGATCCGGAGGCGCTCGCCTACGCCGTCAAGCGCTCATGCGAGATCAAGGCATCGGTCGTGGCGGCAGACGAGCGCGAGAGCGGATTGCGCGCAATCCTCAATTTCGGCCATACGTTCGGACACGCGATAGAAGCGGGACTCGGCTACGGCGAATGGCTGCACGGAGAAGCGGTCGGGTGCGGAATGGTGATGGCCGCCGATCTGTCGGTGCGCGCCGGCGATCTCGACGAGGCGGTGCGCAAGCGGCTCGTCGCCGTCATTGCGGCCGCCCGGCTGCCGCAGCGTGCGCCCGCACTGGGCGAGACGCGCTATATCGAACTCATGAAAGTCGACAAGAAGGCCGAGGCGGGGGCGATCAAATTCGTTCTACTCAAGCAGTTGGGCGAAACGCTCGTGACGGATGTTCCCGAGGACACACTGCGAGCGACGCTCGCCGCGTGCGTGTAAGCCAACGAGCGAGGTGCGCCGCGCCGCGTACAGACAATGCGGGAGTTTGACACGATGAGCAACGCAGACGAGGCGGGTCGCATGCAGAATCGGGCGGCGCGTGCATCGGCGCAAGATAAGCCGCTTGGCGCGCTCGTCAGCGCGCCGACTGCCGCGATGCTGGAGGCGCATCTTGCCCCTTACGCGGCTCATGCGGCGAGCTCGCGCGGCCGCCGGTTCGCGGAGCCGCCACCGTCGGCTCGCACGGAATTTCAGCGGGACCGCGACCGCATCGTCCACTCGACGGCGTTCCGGCGCCTGGAATACAAGACGCAAGTATTCGTCAATCACGAGGGCGACCTATTCCGCACGCGGCTTACGCACAGCTTGGAGGTCGCCCAGATCGCCCGGTCGGTCGCGCGAAACCTGCGCGTCAACGAGGATCTCGTCGAAGCCATATCGCTCGCGCACGATCTCGGACATACGCCCTTCGGCCACGCCGGACAAGACGCATTGAACGAATGCATGCGCGAGCACGGCGGCTTCGAGCACAATCTGCAGAGCCTCGCCGTCGTCGATGAGCTCGAAGAGCATTACGGCGGCTTCGACGGGCTCAACCTGTGCTTCGAAACGCGCGAAGGGATTCTAAAGCATTGTTCGCGCGAGAACGCGTTGAAGCTCGGCGAGCTAGGCGAGCGGTTCCTGACGGGCAAGCGTCCGTCGCTCGAAGCGCAAATCGCGAACATTGCCGATGAAATCGCCTATAACAATCACGACGTCGACGACGGCTTGCGCTCAGGTCTCATCACGATCGACCAACTGGCCCAAGTCGATCTGTGGCAGACCCATTATGACGAGGCTCAGCGAGCACACCCGCAACTCGATGGGCGCCGCATCGTGCACGAGACGGTACGCCGAATGATCAATACGCTCATCGTCGATCTCATCGAAACGACGGGGCAGAACCTCGCGGCGCATGCGCCGGAATCGCTCGATGCGGTGCGGGCGGCTCCGCCCCTGGTGGCCCATAGTGGCGCGGTGGCGGCGCAGGCCGCGGAATTGAAGCGATTCTTGTTCAAGAATCTGTATCGGCATTACCGCGTCATGCGGATGGCGAGCAAGGCGCGGCGTGTTATTACGGGGTTGTTCGACGCGTTCAGCGAAGATCCACGCCTGTTGCCTCCGGCTTATCAAGCCGAGCAAGAAACCGAGCAGCCGCGTCTCATCGCTCATTACATCGCCGGGATGACCGACCGCTATGCACTGAAGGAGTATCAACGTCTATTTGTCATCAACGATAACTAAGCTGTTCGTCCGGCCGGGTGCTCGGTGTGTGTGGCCGGACGGCGGGGCGATGCATTGCTTCGTCCGACGTGTCTACCTTAGGAGAACTAAATGAAGAACTGCAAGACGGTCGTTCGTTCGCTGGCGCTCGGGGCCGCGCTCCTCGTCGGTGCAAGCCATGTCGCGTTGGCTGCGACGGAGATTCAATTTTGGCACGCGATGGAAGCCGCACTGGGCGAGCGCGTGAACGATATCGCCGCGCAATTCAACGCGTCGCAAAGCGATTACAAGATCGTGCCTGTCTTCAAAGGCACGTACGATCAAACGCTCGCGGCGGGCATCGCCGCTTATCGCAGCGGCAATGCACCGGCCATCCTGCAGGTGTACGAAGTCGGCACGGCCACGATGATGCAGGCGAAGAAAGCGGTCGTGCCCGTCTCCGAAGTCTTCAAGCAAGCCGGTGTGCCGCTCGACACAAAGGCGTTCGTGCCCGCGATCGCGAGCTATTACAGCGACGCGAAGACCAACGAACTCGTCTCGATGCCGTTCAATAGCTCGACGCCCGTCCTCTACTACAACAAGGAAGCCTTCAAGGAGGCCGGCCTCGATCCGAACAAGCCGCCGAAGACCTGGGACGAGGTGCGCGCCGACGCCGAGAAGCTCAAAGCCTCGGGCATGAGTTGCGGTTTCACGACGGGCTGGCAAGGTTGGATCCAGCTCGAGAATTACAGCGCTTGGCACGCCTTGCCGTTCGCATCGGAGAACAACGGCTTCGACGGCCTCGATGCAAAGCTCGAATTCAACAAGCCGCAGCAAGTCGCTCATATCCAGTTCCTGCAGGATATGGTCAAGCAAGGTACGTTCACTTATGTCGGCCGCAAGGACGAGTCGGTCTCGAAGTTCTACAGCGGCGATTGCGGCATCCTGACGAACTCCTCGGGCTCGCTCGCCACGATTCGCAAATACGCGAAGTTCGACTTCGGCACGGGCATGATGCCGTACGACGCGAATGTGCGGGGTGCACCGCAAAACGCGATCATCGGCGGTGCCAGCCTGTGGGTGCTCGCGGGTAAGGACCCGAACGTCTACAAGGGCGTCGCGCAGTTCCTCGCCTATCTGTCCTCGCCGGCCGTGGCAGCAAAGTGGCACGAAGATACGGGCTATCTGCCCGTGACGACGGCCGCTTATGATCTGGCAAAGAGCCAGGGCTTCTACGCAAAAAATCCCGGCGCCGATACCGCGATCAAGCAAATGCTGAACAAGCCGCCGCTGCCGTACACGAAGGGGCTGCGTCTGGGCAACATGCCGCAGATCCGCACGGTCGTCGACGAGGAGCTCGAGCAAGTATGGGCACAGAAGAAGACGCCGCAGGCTGCGCTCGATTCGGCTGTGGCTCGGGGTAACGATCTGTTGCGACGCTTCGAGCAGCAAGCGGGTCAATAAACGGCAGGCGAGTGCCCGGCGACGGACATCGATGCACGCGTTGCGTGTGTCGTCTGCGCGGTCCGGGTATCTCGCTCAAGGCGGACGATATCCGCCATGACCCGCCGCACCGCCGTCCACGTTTTCGACAAGACGAACGGCGGCGCGGCGCACGATCGACTGATCCACTATGCACGAACGTTCCCGTTTCGCCGCGAGCGCGCTGCCTTACCTGCTGATCGCGCCGCAACTCGTCATCACCGGGTTGTTCTTCCTCTGGCCCGCCGGGGTTGCGCTTTGGCAATCGACGCAAACGCAAGACGCATTCGGCACGTCGAGCGAATTCGTCGGGCTCGCGAATTTCGCCCATCTGTTCGCCGATCCGCTTTATCTCGATTCGTTCAAGACGACGCTCGTCTTCAGTGCGCTGGTCACCGTGTCGGGCCTCGTCCTCTCGCTCCTGCTCGCCGCTTGTGCCGACCGCGTCACGCGCGGCGCGAAGTTTTACCGCACCCTGCTGATTTGGCCGTACGCCGTCGCGCCCGCCATTGCGGCGGTGCTGTGGGCGTTCCTGTTCAACCCTAGCATCGGGCTCATCACGTACGCACTCGCGAAGGGCGGGATCATATGGAATCACGCGCTGAACGGCACGCAAGCCATGACGCTCGTCGTCCTGGCGTCCGTTTGGAAGCAGATCAGCTATAACTTTCTGTTCTTTTATGCGGGCCTGCAGGCAATTCCGCGCTCATTGACCGAAGCGGCGGCCATCGACGGCGCTGGGCCGGTACGCCGCTTTTTCGGAATCGCGCTGCCGCTGTTGTCCCCCACGACGTTCTTCTTGGCCGTCATCAACGTCGTCTACGCGTTCTTCGATACGTTCCCCGTGATCGATGCGGCGACGGGCGGTGGCCCCGCACAAGCCACGAAGACGCTGATCTACAAGATTTTCACCGAAGGCTTCCAAGGCCTCGACATCGGCAGCTCCGGCGCGCAGTCCGTTGTGCTGATGGTGATCGTCGTCGGCTTGACCGTGATCCAGTTCCGCTTCATTGAGCGCAAGGTGCAATACGCATGATCGAAAATCGCAAGGGCTTCGATCTCTTCTGCCATGCCGTTTTGATTGCAGGCATCGTACTCGTCGCGTTTCCTGTCTACGTGGCGTTCTGCGCGGCGACGATGAGCGAGCACGAGGTCTTTACGGTGCCCCTTTCGCTCGTGCCGAGCACGCATTTGATCGAGAACGTCGCGACCGTCTGGTCGCATGGCAGCGGCAATGCGGCGAGCCCGTTCGGCCGCATGCTGCTCAACAGTCTCGTCATGGCGCTCGCGATCGCGATCGGGAAGATCGCGGTCTCCATCATCTCGGCTTACGCGATCGTCTTTTTTCGCTTTCCGCTGCGCAATACGGCGTTTTGGCTCATTTTCATTACCCTGATGCTGCCGGTCGAAGTGCGGATATTTCCGACGGTGCAGGTTGTCTCGTCGATGCACCTGACGAACACCTATGCGGGGCTAACGTTGCCGCTGATTGCGTCGGCTACGGCCACCTTTTTGTTTCGCCAGTTCTTTCTTACGCTGCCGGACGAGCTCATGGACGCCGCGCGTATCGACGGTGCGGGACCCTTACGCTTTTTCTACGACGTCGTGCTGCCGTTATCGAAGACGAACATCGCCGCGCTGTTCGTCATCACGTTCATCTACGGTTGGAATCAGTACCTCTGGCCCATTTTGATCACGAGCCAGCAATCGCTGACGACGGCGGTCGTCGGTATCAAGACGATGATCGCAAGCGGCGACACGGCGACGGAATGGCACCTTGTGATGGCCGCGACACTGCTCGCGATGTTACCGCCGCTCGTCGTCGTGATTGCGATGCAGCGCTGGTTCGTGCGCGGCCTCCTCGACGCTGAAAAATAATCGAAAGGAATCCATGAGCATGTCTGGCCTGACTCTAAAAAGCGTGCGCAAGACGTACGACGGCAAGCAGTTTGTGTTGCACGGCATCGACGTCGAGGTGGCCGAGGGGGAGTTCGTGGTGCTCGTCGGGCCCTCGGGCTGCGGAAAATCGACGCTGCTGCGCATGGTCGCCGGGCTCGAGAGTGTGTCGGAGGGCGAGATTTCCATTGGGGGGCGCGTCGTCAACACGCTCGAGCCGAAGGACCGCGACATTGCCATGGTGTTTCAGAACTACGCTCTGTATCCGCATATGAGCGTGAAGGAAAACATGTCGTACGGGCTCAGGATCCGCGCCATCGCCCGCGAGACGATCGAGGCTCGCGTTGCTGCGGCCGCCAAGATCCTCGAACTCGAGCCGCTGCTCGGGCGCAAGCCGCGCGAGCTATCGGGTGGCCAGCGGCAGCGCGTAGCGATGGGCCGGGCGATCGTGCGCGAGCCGTCGGTGTTTCTGTTCGACGAGCCGCTGTCCAATCTCGACGCGAAGCTGCGGGTTCAGATGCGGCTCGAGATCCAGCGCCTGCACGCAAGGCTCGCGACGACGAGCTTATATGTGACGCATGACCAAATCGAGGCGATGACGCTCGCGCAGCGCGTCATCGTCATGAACCGTGGGCACGCCGAGCAGATCGGCGTGCCCACGCAGGTCTACGAGCGGCCCGCGACGGTCTTCGTCGCGAGCTTCATCGGATCCCCGGCCATGAACTTGATTTCCGGCAAGCTCAGCGACGACGGTGCGACTTTCGCAGTTGCCGGCGGGGGGCCCGTGTTGACGGTGGCCGGCGCCCCCGGCGTGGGCCGCGAGGTGGCGGGCGGGCGCGAGTGGATCCTCGGGATTCGCCCCGAGCACATGGCCCCCCGGCCGGATTGTGCCCAAGCATCGCTCGTCGTCGAATCGTGCGAACTGCTCGGGGCCGATAATCTCGCGCATGGCCGCTGGGGCGCGCACGATGTGACGGTACGGCTGACACATACGAACCGGCCGCAACCCGGTGAGGCCGTTCCGGCCGCGCTCCCGATCGAGCATCTGCATTTCTTCGATCCCACATCGGGCAAACGCGCGTATTGAGCGAGGGGCCGCTCGGTGGCGAGGCCGGCACCGAGGCCATTTCGGAAGAGGGAGGGAACGATGGCGACGACAGGCACAACGACCGCATCGGCGGCTCGCACGTCCAATTGGCCATACCCGCGCGTGGTCGCGCATCGCGGCGGCGGCGCGTTGGCTCCCGAGAACACCCTGGCAGCGATCGACATGGGCGCTCGGCTAGGATTGAAGATGATTGAATTCGACGCAAAGCTGTCGGCCGACGACGTCGTATTTCTGCTACACGACGATACGGTCGATCGCACGTCGAACGGTCGGGGCGCGGCGGCGGGCAAGACCTACGCGGAACTCGCCGCACTGGATGCCGGCAGCTGGTTCGACGGGCGCTTCAGCGGCGAGCGCATGCCGACGCTTGCACAAGTGCGAGCGCAGTGCGCGGCGCTTGGCCTAGCCGTGAACATCGAGATCAAGCCGTGTGCGGGGCGCGAGAGGGCGACGGGCCGCGCCGTCGCCGACGAAGCCGAGCGACTCTGGCGGCACGCGCCGGTGCCGCCGCTACTATCGTCGTTTTCGTTCGACGCACTAGCGGCCGCCCGCGCTGCGCAGCCCGACCTACCGCGCGGCTTGCTGTTCGGTGCGGTACCGCCCGATTGGCGGGCGCAGACGGAAGCCCTCGCCTGCGTCTCGCTACATGCCGACCATCGCAAACTCGATGCGCGGCTCGTGGCAGACATCAAAGCGGCCGGACTGTTCATGCTCGTCTACACGGTCAACGACCCGCAACGCGCGCGCACGCTCGCTCAGTGGGGCGTCGATTCGATCTGCACCGATCGCATCGATCTCATCGGCGCGGATTTCCTTTCGTAGTCACGCACGCTCTGCGGCACGCCTGGACCTCGCGTCCGGCGGTCTAGGCGGTCGGATGCGCGCTCAGCGGTTGCGCGCGAGCAGCCACCCGGTCAGCAGCGCGAGGCCCCCGACGACGGCGACCGTCTCCCAAGGGTTTTCGCGAATATAGCCTTGCGCGTCGCTGAGTGTCGCGACCGCGCGTCCGCGTATCGTTTCGCGCGCGCCGTCCATTCGGGCCCGGGCGGCGTCCAAGCGTTTTCTCATCTGCTCACGCAACACGGCGGCGTCGGCTTGCGTGCCGTCGGCCAACGTTTGTTCGAGTTCCGCGAGCAGTTCGCGCATTTCGCCGCCGATGTCCTCCGACGCCCGCTGGCTGTGCTGGGCTATGCGGCGGGCGTGCCGGCCGGCGCTGCTCCACGAAGTTTCGAGTGCGTCTCGCGTATTCGGTAGTGCGGTCATGGTCGCTCCGTCAACGATGAATAACGGGAAGAACGAACCCGCGAATCAACTGCGGGGAAGAACTAAGTCTCCGCAACTTCGGTGCCAGTGGCTTGGGACAACCGCTCAGCAGGGCTGCGCGACGGACTTAGCGGGCGGCGCCAAGCGCCGCGCGGCGCGACGGGACTAGGCGCCGCGCGCTGGGCGCGTAGGCTCCGCTAGGAAGCCGGGACCGTTGGCGCTGAGTCGCCCGGTGCGCGACAGGGCGCCCGCACGAGCGAACGCGCGGCGCTGAACGCCAGCGGCGGAACGCGTAGAAAGGTGATCGGTGCCGTTTCTCGGCGGTTGAAATTACAACGCCGCCGCATGAGGGCGGCGGCGTATGGCGAGTCGGCCAAATTCAGCCTAGGCTTAGAAGGCGTAGCCGATTTTGGCGAAAGTGACGATCGGGTTGAGCCTGATCTTTGCTTGCGACTGAACTGTCAAGCCGAAAGGCCCGGCGTTCGTCGACGTCAAGTTGGCCGTTACGCTCACCGGGATGTAGGAAATCGACAGGCCGGCGAACCAATGCTTATTGAACGAATAGTTGAAGCCCGCATTGAATACAGGCGCCCAGGAACGATCCGTCGAAACGGAGGTCGGACCGTGCAGGACGCCCTGCTCGAAGGCGCCGTTCGTGATTTGCGCGTTCGTGAACCAGACGCGCGTCACCCCAAGGCCGACGTACGGGCGGAACTTGTCGGTCGGGCTCATGAAGTTCCACTTGAACAGAAGCGCCGGGGACCACAGCTTCGCGCTGCCGATTTTGCCGAACGCCGCGAGCTGCCCGCTACCGTCGATGTCGAACTTCGGCGGGATGCCGAGTTCAAACTCCGTGGAGAGGTGATCGGTAACGAAGTAGCCGAGGCTCAGGGCCAACGTGTCGGAACTATCGATACGTGCGCCCGTGTTCGGCTGGTAGGCATTCAAGGTCGTTCCGCCGACGCTCAGGACTTCGAGCGGATCGCTATCGCTTTGAGGTGCGAAGTGGAACCACCCCGACGTGACGTAAAAAGTCCCGGCCGTTTGGGCATGAGCCGCGGTTGCACAAGCAAGTGCCGCGGCGGCCCCTGTAATGGCCTGTTTTAATTTCATCTATGTGCTCCTCCATGAAAGGCCCGCCTATTATGAGTAGAAGGTTTGAAACAAACCAAGCGCGCATGCTAGAGCATTCTCCCTAAGCGTGACGTTTCTTCGCTCAGAACCGCGTGCCCCTTCGCAAACGCTCGAAGCGACGCATTGTCCCTTGGGGTAATCACCAACGCACTAAACGGAATCCAGCATGGCACGGCTTGCACGTCTTTACGTCCCAAAACAGCCGCAGCACGTGATCCTGCGCGGGCTCGATCAGCAACCCGCGTTCGTGGACGAGCAGGATTACGAGCTGTTCGTCGATTGCTTGAAAGCCGCCTCGCGCGATCATCGGCTCGACATTCACGCGTACGTCCTCATGCCGGGCGCGGTCCAACTGCTTGTCACGCCGAGTGACGAGACGAGCTTGCCGAAGGCCATGCAGGCCGTCGGGCGGCGCTACGTTGCGCATTTCAACCGCCGGTATGCGCGGCGCGGCACGCTCTGGGAAGGGCGCTACCGCGCAACGGTCATCGAGGGCGAGCGCTACTTCCTGCTCGCGAGCCGCGTCATCGAGCTTTGCCCCGTCCGGGCCCAGCTTGTGAGCGCGGCCGAAGACTATCGATGGTCGAGCTATCGACATCACATCGGGCTCACGGTCGATAGTCTCGTGACCGATCACCCGCTCTACTGGTCGCTCGGCAACACGCCGTTCGAGCGCCAGCGCGCCTACAATGAACTTTGCGAGCAGCCGCTCGACGAGCGCGAGGCGAACGAGCTGCAACAAGCCACGCTCAAAGGCTGGGTGCTCGGCGGCGAGTCGTACCGCGAATGGGCGGCTCGCGCGGCCAACCGACGCGTGTCGCCGCTGCCGCGCGGGCGCCCCAAGAAGGTGCGTGAAACGCCGCAGACGCCGCAAACCTCCCAGCACTGACGCGACGCGGACGGGCCGGCGAGGGCGCTCGCCGATTTCAGGCCGCGTGTCGACAGCGGCCTGAGGTGCGGCACGTAGCCGCGTGCCGTTTTTATTTGCCCCGAGTTGATGTGGCACCAATATATCGGCACGAGTCTGGTGCACATTGTTTATTGGTGCCAGATCATCATGTTTTGTTTGCTATTCCGTTGATTCCTCGCGTATATTCCGATTTCCGGCGGGTGCCAGAGCCATAAGCTCGCCCCGTCGCCGCGGCCCCTCCCCATCCCCGGTCATCCGCGACACGTGCAGCGAACGCTGCGCGAATCCTTATGCGAACGGCCGCTTCGGCCTCTGATAGACGGTGTCCCCTATGAACGACCCACAACCGATCCGCTCGGTACCCGCCGCCCAAGGTCTGTACGACCCGAGCAACGAGCACGACGCCTGCGGCGTCGGTTTCGTCGCCCACATCAAGGGCCATAAGAGTCACGCCATCATTGAGCAGGGCCTGAAGATTCTCGAGAACCTCGACCATCGGGGCGCCGTCGGCGCCGATCCGCTCATGGGCGATGGCGCGGGCATCCTGATTCAGATCCCGGATGCGTACTACCGCGAGGAAATGGCGCGCCAAGGCGTGACCTTGCCCCCGGCCGGCGAATACGGCGTTGGCATCGTGTTTTTGCCGAAGGAGCACGCGTCGCGTCTGGCCTGCGAGCAGGAGCTCGAGCGGACGGTGAAGGCCGAAGGCCAAGTGGTGCTCGGCTGGCGCGATGTGCCCGTCGACCATGCAATGCCGATTTCGCCGACGGTCAAGGCGACCGAGCCCGTGATCCGTCAGATTTTCATCGGCCGCGGGCGCGACATCATGGTGACCGACGCGCTCGAGCGCAAGCTGTACATCATCCGCAAGACGGCCAGCCACCGCATCCAGGCGCTCAAGCTCAAGCACGGTAAGGAATACTTCGTGCCGTCGATGTCGGCGCGCACCGTCGTCTACAAGGGGCTGCTGCTCGCGGGCCAAGTGGGCGTGTACTACCGCGACCTGCAAGACGAGCGTGTCGTCTCGGCGCTCGCGCTCGTGCACCAGCGCTTTTCGACGAACACATTCCCGGCGTGGGAACTCGCGCACCCGTACCGGATGATCGCGCACAACGGCGAAATCAACACCGTCAAGGGCAACGTCAACTGGCTCAACGCGCGCACGGGCGCGATCGCGAGCGCTGTGCTTGGCGAAGATCTACCCAAGCTGTGGCCGCTGATCTATCCGGGCCAGTCCGACACGGCGTCGTTCGATAACTGTCTCGAGTTGCTCGTGATGGCGGGCTATCCGCTCGTGCACGCGATGATGATGATGATTCCCGAGGCGTGGGAGCAACACACGCTGATGGACGAGAACCGCCGCGCCTTCTACGAATACCACGCCGCGATGATGGAGCCGTGGGACGGCCCGGCCGCGATCGCATTCACGGACGGGCGCCAGATCGGTGCGACGCTCGACCGCAACGGCTTGCGTCCGGCGCGCTACATCATCACCGAGGACGATCTCGTGATCATGGCGTCGGAATCGGGCGTGCTGCCGATCCCCGAATCGAAGATCGTCAAGAAGTGGCGCCTGCAGCCGGGCAAGATGTTCCTCATCGACATGGAACACGGCCGCATCATCGGGGACAAAGAGCTCAAGGACAACTTGGCCAACGCCAAGCCGTACAAGAGCTGGATCGACGCCGTGCGCATCAAGCTCGACGAAATCGAGCCGAACGCGCAAGACGTCGCGACGGAGCGCCGTGAGGCAGCCGCGCTGCTCGACCGCCAGCAGGCGTTCGGCTACACCCAGGAAGACGTCAAGTTCTTGATGGCGCCGATGGCGCAGCAAGGTGAGGAAGCGATCGGCTCCATGGGCAACGACTCGCCGCTGGCGGTCATGTCGAACAAGAACAAGACGCTCTATCACTACTTCAAGCAACTGTTCGCGCAGGTGACGAATCCGCCGATCGACCCGATCCGCGAAAACATGGTGATGTCGCTGGTGTCGTTCGTCGGGCCGAAGCCGAATCTGCTCGATACGAACAACATCAACCCGCCGATGCGGCTCGAAGTGTCGCAGCCGGTGCTCGACTTCAAGGACATCGCGAAGATCCGCGCGATCGATCAATACACGGGCGGCAAGTTCAGCTCCTATGAGCTGAACATCTGCTATCCGGTCGCGTGGGGCAAGGAAGGGATCGAGGCGCGGCTCGCATCGCTGTGCGCCGAGGCCGTCGATGCCGTCAAGTCCGGCTACAACATGCTGATCGTCTCCGATCGCCGCACCGATCGCGATAACGTCGCGATCCCCGCGCTGCTGGCGACGGCCGCGATTCACACGCACTTGGTGTCGCAAGGGCTGCGCACGAGCACGGGGCTCGTTGTCGAGACCGGTTCGGCACGTGAAGTCCATCACTTTGCGCTGCTCGCCGGCTATGGCGCCGAAGCGGTTCATCCGTACCTCGCAATGGAGACGCTCGCGCAGTTGGCGCACGGACTGAAGGGCGATCTCTCGCCCGAGAAGGCCGTCTACAACTTCACGAAGGCGATCGGCAAGGGCCTGCAGAAGGTGATGTCGAAGATGGGCATTTCGACCTACATGTCGTACACCGGCGCGCAGATTTTCGAAGCGGTCGGCCTCGCTAGCGATTTGGTCGAGAAGTATTTCAAGGGTACGGCGTCGAAGGTCGGCGGCATTGGCCTTTTCGACGTGGCCGACGAAGCGATTCGCCTGCATAAGGAAGCGTTCGGCGATAACCCCGTGCTCGCGAACATGCTCGACGCGGGCGGCGAATATGCCTATCGCGTGCGCGGCGAGGACCACATGTGGACGCCCGACGCAATCGCCAAGCTGCAGCACTCGACACGCAGCAACTCTTACCAGACCTATAAGGAGTACGCGCACCTGATCAACGATCAGACGCGCCGTCACATGACATTCCGCGGTCTGTTCGAGTTCAAGGTCGAGCCGGCCAAGGCGATCCCGCTCGACGAAGTGGAATCGGCCAAGGACATCGTCAAGCGCTTTGCGACGGGCGCCATGTCGCTCGGCTCGATCAGCACCGAAGCGCATGCGACGCTCGCAGTCGCGATGAACCGCATCGGCGGCAAATCGAACACGGGCGAGGGCGGCGAGGATCAAAACCGCTATCGCAACGAGTTGCGCGGCATCCCGATCAAGAACGGCGATACCCTCGCATCGGTGATCGGTCCCGAAGTGGTGCGCGACATCGCGCTGAAAGACGGCGATTCGCTGCGCTCGAAGATCAAACAAGTCGCATCGGGCCGCTTTGGCGTGACCGCGGAGTATCTCGCATCGGCCGATCAGATCCAGATCAAGATGGCGCAGGGCGCGAAACCCGGCGAAGGCGGCCAGTTGCCGGGTCACAAGGTGTCCGAGTACATCGGCAAGCTGCGCTATTCGGTGCCCGGCGTCGGTCTGATTTCGCCGCCGCCGCACCACGACATCTACTCGATCGAGGACTTGGCGCAGCTGATCCACGATCTGAAGAACGTCAATCCGGCGGCGAGCGTTTCGGTGAAGCTGGTTTCGGAAGTGGGCGTCGGCACAGTGGCCACGGGCGTGGCCAAGGCGAAAGCCGATCACGTCGTGATCGCGGGCCACGACGGCGGTACGGGCGCATCGCCCCTGTCGTCGGTCAAGCATGCCGGCACGCCGTGGGAGCTCGGTCTGGCCGAGACGCAGCAGACGCTCGTGCTGAACCGCCTGCGCGGGCGCATCCGGGTGCAGGCCGACGGCCAGATGAAGACGGGCCGCGATGTCGTCATCGGCGCACTGCTTGGCGCCGATGAGTTCGGTTTCGCGACGGCGCCGCTCGTCGTCGAAGGCTGCATCATGATGCGCAAGTGCCATCTGAACACGTGCCCGGTCGGCGTCGCGACGCAAGATCCGGTACTGCGCGCCAAATTCCAAGGCCAGCCCGAACACGTCGTCAACTTCTTCTTCTTCGTTGCCGAGGAAGTGCGCGAGATCATGGCGCAGCTCGGCATCCGCAAGTTCGAAGACTTGATCGGCCGCGCGGATTTGCTCGATACGAAGAAGGGCGTCGAACATTGGAAGGCGAAGGGGCTCGACTTCACGAACATCTTCTATCAGCCGCAAGTGCCGGACGAAGTTGCCCGCAAGCACGTCGAGGAGCAGGATCACGGCCTCGCGCGCGCGCTCGACCACACGCTGATCGAAAAAGCACGCGCGGCGATCGAGCACGGCGAGCACGTCTCGTTCATCCACCCGGTGCGCAACGTGAACCGCAGCGTCGGCGCGATGCTTTCGGGTGTGATCGCGAAGAAGTACGGCCACGACGGGCTGCCCGACGATTCGATCCACATTCAATTGAAGGGCACGGCGGGTCAAAGCTTCGGCGCGTTTCTCGCGCGCGGCGTGACGCTCGATCTCGTCGGCGACGGCAACGACTACGTTGGCAAGGGGCTGTCCGGCGGTCGCATCATCATCCGCCCGACGAACGACTTCCGCGGCAAGTCGGAAGAAAACATCATCTGCGGCAATACGGTGATGTACGGCGCGCTCGAAGGCGAAGCGTATCTGCGCGGCGTGGCCGGCGAGCGCTTCTGCGTGCGCAACTCGGGGGCGAGCGCTATCGTCGAGGGGACGGGCGATCACGGGTGCGAGTACATGACGGGCGGAACGGTCGTCGTGCTCGGCGAGACCGGCCGCAACTTCGCGGCGGGGATGTCGGGCGGCGTGGCGTTCATCTACGACCCAGACGGGACGTTCGCGAGCAAATGCAACAAGGCGATGGTCGCGCTCGAGCCCGTCCTGCAGCAGGCCGAGCAGGAGCGTACGGTCGATCGGGGGCTCTGGCATACCGGCGTGACCGATGAGGCACTGCTCAAGAGTCTCGTCGAGCGGCACTTCCAGTTCACGGGTTCGCCGCGCGCCAAGGCGCTCCTCGAGGACTGGGATGCGTCGCGCCGTCAGTTCGTCAAGGTCTTCCCGACCGAGTACAAGCGTGCGCTCGGCGAGTTGGCCGCCAAAAAAGCGGCCAAGGAAGCAATGGCCGCGTAAGCGCGGGTGCGTGCGGCCGACGCACGCAGGCGCTGCCGCTGCGGTTTAGCGTCCTGACAAGACCCAAGCGGCCGGCGACGACGGCTGCGCGCCTCGATGTTCGATGAGCGCGCGGCTCTCGCCGGCCCACCCCGATACTGATTTTGAATAGAAGAGCACCCCATGGGCAAGGCAACCGGTTTTCTCGAGTTTGAGCGTCGCCACGAGTCGTACGAGGCGCCGCTCGCGCGCGTGAAGCATTACAAGGAATTCGTCCTCGCGCTCACCGACGAGGACGCAAAAGTTCAAGGCGCGCGTTGTATGGACTGCGGCATTCCGTTTTGCAACAACGGCTGCCCTGTCAACAATGTGATTCCCGACTTCAACGATCTCGTTTATCACCAGGATTGGCAGCGCGCGATCGACGTGCTCCATTCGACCAACAACTTCCCCGAGTTCACGGGCCGTATTTGCCCCGCGCCGTGCGAGGCGGCGTGCACGCTCGGCATCAACGCCGAACCGGTCGGCATCAAGTCGATCGAGCACGCGATCATCGACAAGGCTTGGAGCGAAGGTTGGGTCGCGCCGTTGCCGCCGAAGAAAAAGACGGGCAAGAAAGTAGCCGTCGTCGGTTCGGGCCCGGCCGGTCTGGCGGCCGCGCAGCAGCTCGCGCGGGTCGGCCATGAAGTGACGGTATTCGAGAAGAACGATCGGATCGGCGGGCTGCTGCGCTACGGGATCCCCGATTTCAAGCTCGAAAAATGGCTGATCGATCGGCGCATGCGCCAGATGGAGGCCGAGGGCGTCACGTTCCGCACGAACGTATTCATCGGCAATGAAGCGCTGCCGGCTTATATCAGCAATACGGCCAAAGAGACGATCACGCCCGAGGCGCTCAAGGCGCAGTTCGATGCGGTCGTGATCGCGGGCGGCTCGGAGACGCCGCGCGACCTGCCCGTGCCGGGGCGCGAGCTGGCCGGCATCCATTACGCGATGGAGTTCCTGCCGCAGCAGAACAAGGTCAACGCGGGCGATAAGATTGCCGATCAGTTGCTCGCCAAGGGCAAACATGTCGTTGTGATCGGCGGCGGGGATACCGGCTCGGACTGCGTCGGCACCTCCAATCGGCACGGCGCGAAGAGCGTAACGCAGTTTGAACTGCTGCCGCAGCCGCCCGGGGAGGAAAACAAGCCGCTCGTCTGGCCGTACTGGCCGATCAAGCTGCGCACGTCGTCCTCGCACGAGGAAGGCTGCAGCCGTGATTGGTCGATCGCGACCAAGCGCTTCGAAGGTAAGAACGGCAAAGTGGAGAAGCTCATCGCCGCACGCGTCGAATGGAAGGACGGCAAGATGCAGGAAGTGCCGGGCTCGGAGTTCGAGATGAAGGCGGATCTCGTGCTGCTTGCGATGGGTTTCACGCAGCCGGCTTCGGTGGTGCTCGACGCCCTGCGCGTCGACAAGGACGCGCGCGGCAACGTCCGGGCCTCGACCGAGGGCGAGCGCGCCTACTACACGTCCGTCGACAAGGTATTCGCGGCGGGCGATATGCGGCGCGGTCAGTCGCTGGTCGTATGGGCGATCCGCGAGGGCCGTCAATGTGCGCGTGCCGTCGATGCATTCCTCATGGGCAGTTCGGAGTTGCCGCGCTGATTCGAATCCGATGGCATGACTGCACAAGAGATCGCCGATGACGATTGGCATCGCTGTTTCATCGCGCTCGAGCCCGATGCGGCTACGCGGGATACCTTGGCAGCGATGCCCGTCGGCGCGGCCGCGCGGCGGGTCGGCATCGATCAGTTGCATATGACGGTGGCCTTTCTGGGCACCGTCCCGCCGGAGCAAGGCGCGCGGCTCGCGGCGCAGCTAGGCTCCGTCGTTGTGCCGCTGCCAACGCAGCGCGCGGGGCACGCCGAGTACTGGCCGAGCGCCGCGCATCCGCGGCTCGTGGTGGTACCGTTTGCGTCCGATAGCGGACTGGCGGGGCTCGAAGCGCGCGTCCGCTCGCTCGTTGCCAGCCTCGGTTTGCCGATCGACGATCATCGGCCGTTTCGGCCGCATGTGACGTTGGCGCGCTTCGCCCGCGCGGCGCGGCCCGCGCGCGAAGCGCCGGTCGGCCGCGTCCTTTCGCCGGCCGGCGGCGCGCTGGACGCCACCTGCCTCGACTTCACTTCTCGATTCGAATCGCTGACACTCTATTCAAGTACGCTGGCCCGGCATGGGGCGCGTTATCGGGCATTGGCTACTGTCGCGGTACCGCTCGCTTGAATAGGCGAGGGCGAGCGTGGCTCGGCCCTCAGGCTGCGGCGCGCTCGTCGGCGCGTGCGATGTCGAGCACATGCTCGTGCAGCGCAAGGAGCGACTCCCGGTGGGCGACGCTCACGATTGCCGTGCGCGGCAGCCGTTCGGTCAGCAGGCGATACACGTTGGCTTCGTTGACGGGATCGAGCGCGCTGGTCGCCTCGTCGAGGAAAAGAAAATCGGGCTTGTGCAGCAGGGCGCGCGCGCACGCGAGACGCTGCTGCTCGCCCGGTGACATTACGCGTGTCCAATGAGTAGATTCGTCCAGCCGCGCGAGGTAGCCTTCGAGCCTGCTTGCCCGCAGCACGTCGCGGCACGCTTCGTCCGAGAACGTATCGGCCGGCGCGGGATAAGTGAGCGCAGCCTTGAGTGTCCCGATCGGCAGATAGGTTTGCTGCGGCACGAACATCGTGCGCGCGCCGACCGGGGCGTCGATCGCGCCGTCGCCGAACGGCCAGAGCCCGGCAAACGCGCGCAGCAGCGTGCTCTTACCCGCGCCGGACGGGCCGCGTACGAGCCAGCGGGTACCCGGCTTCACCGAAATGTCGGGGATGGCGGCCAGCGGCGCACCGCTCGGCAACGCGAGCTGCAGGTCCCGGGTGGCGAGCGTGTCCGAATCGACGTAATGCAGATTGATGCCGCCGTGTTCGGTGGCCGGAGAGACCGATTCGCGCAAATGGGTGGTTTGGATGATGCGGTTAAATTCGCGCAGACGGTTGACCGTAGCGCGCCACTCGACGAGCGACGAATAATTGTTGATGAACCAGGAGAACGATCCGCTCACCGTGCCGAATGCGTCGGAAATCTGCATCAGCACACCGAAGCTGAAGGCGCCTGCGAAAAAGCGCGGCGATGCAATGACGAACGGGAAAATGAGCGCCGCTTGCCCATAAAAATTCGATGCGAAATTCAGGCGGCGCGTGTACTTCATGATGCGCCACCAGTTATCCCGAATCCGCCCGAAAACGCCCTTGGTGGTGTCTTCTTCGGTCCGCATCCCATCGTATAGGGCGATCTGCTCGGCGTTTTCGCGCAGGCGGATGAGCCCGAAACGGAAGTTCGCTTCGACGCGCTGTTGCTGATAGTTGATCGACACCAGCGGGTGCCCCACCCGATGGATCAGATACGAGCCGCCGATCGCATAGATGGCCGCCGCCCACACCATGTAGCCCGGTATCGTCCAGCTGGACCCGCCCAGCGCGACGGTCAGCGGCCCGGCGATCGTCCAAAGAATCGTGATGAACGAGAACAGTGTGACGATCGTCGACAGCAGCCCGAGCGAAAGCCCGAGCGTGTTCGTGGCGAACGACTGAAGATCGTCGCTGATCCGCTGGTCGGGGTTGTCGGCGAGCCGGTCCCGTTCGATGCGGTAGAACGCGCGCTCGCCGAGCCATGCGCGCAGATATCGGTTCGTCAGCCACTGGCGCCAGCGGAATTCGAGCATTTGGCGCAGATAGACGCGATAGACCGCCAGCGTGACGAAAATGAAGGCCGCGATCGTGAACAGCATCAACTGATGCCAGAACTGCGGGACGTCTTTGGCCACCAGCGCGTTGTTGAACTTCGCGGACCACTGGTTGAACCAGACGTTGAACGCGACGATGACGAGATTGATGACGACGATCGAGATCAAGAGGCCCCATGCGGCTTTCCAGTCCTCGGAGACCCAATACGGCTTGATGAGCCCCCAGGCGGAGCTCGAGTCGGGTTGGGGCGGCGCGTCGTCGCGCTCGGGGACGGGATTGAGGGACGCTGTCATAGGTTTTCCGAACGGTGTTTGCGAATCAACTGCGCCAGCCGGCGGCACGGGCACGGGCGCGGCCGCGGTGACGCCCTGCGTGCGGTTGCCGGGGATTGTTGCGCGAGCCTCTTAAACCAGTCTTAACCACCGCAGGCGGCCGATCGCCCGTCGTCTGCCCCTCTGCGAAGGCCTGCGCGGGCAAGCGCAGGCCCGCGTGGCGGGGCCGATGGGGTCGGGCGGGTTCTTCGGTCCGGGCCGCGATCGGACATTGTGCCAGAGAGCGGCGAGCGGCTTGGCGAGGCGCCGCGCGACAGTGGAAAAAGGACACGTTCATCGCGCTGCGTCAGCGTGCGTCGTTTGCGGGTGCTTGCGCTTTTATGGTCTAATGGCCGACGACGAAACAGGGGTGCTTCGCATGTTGCAGGTGGGCAGTATGGCGTCGAGCCGTGCCGCCGCGAGGCTGAGAGAGACCCTTCGCACCCGATCCGGGTAATACCGGCGCGGGAAGTTTCGGGAACGCTTTTGCGTGGGACGCTCCCTTTCACGGGTCGTCCTTCCCCGCCGGGCCCCGTTCGCCTCTTTGCGGACGTTTGCGCGCCCGGCCGGCCCCACCGGCCGGTTTCGTCCTTGTATTCGTGCGCTCGCAGTTCACACCGCGCGCGGAAAGGATCGATCCGATGACCGCACAATCTTCAGTCGTTTCAACCGGCGCATCTTCGATGCCCGATTTTGCTGTGCTCGGCGGTGGCCTTTGCGGCCGGCTCGTCGCTTGGCGGCTGGCCGGCGCGGGCCATCGCGTGGCGCTTTATGAGCGGGGCGATGCCGCCGGTTCTGCCTCTGCCGCGTGGGTCGCAGCCGCCATGCTCGCGCCGCTCGCCGAGGCGGCCGTTGCCGAGCCGCTCATCGTCGAGCTTGGCGCGGCTTCGCTCGACGACTGGCCGCGCATCCTGGCGGAGCTCCCCGAGCCTGTTTTCTTTCAGCGCAACGGTACGCTCGTCGTCTGGCACCATGCCGACCGCGCTGAAGCGTCGCTGTTCGAGCGCCGCATGCACGCCAACGCGCCCGCCGCGCTGCTCGCCGATGGCGGCCTGGCGGCCGTCGACGGCAACGCGCTTGCGGCGCTCGAACCCGCGCTGGCGGGCCGCTTCGGGACGGGGTGGCTCCTGCCGCGCGAAGGCCAGCTCGACAACCGCCAGGTGCTGAGCGCGCTGGCGGCCGGACTCGCCAAGCGCGGTGTCGAGGCACATTGGAATACGAGCGTCGATGATCGCGCGATGCCGCGCGCGCGCATAACGATCGACTGCCGCGGTCTTGGCGGAAAACCGGCGCTGCCCGCGCTGCGCGGGATTCGCGGCGAAGTCGCGCGCGTGAAGGCGCCCGGCATCGGTCTCACGCGCCCGGTGCGTCTACTGCATCCCCGTTATCCGATTTATGTCGCCCCGAAGCAGGACGATTGCTACGTCATCGGCGCGACCGAGATCGAGGGCGAAGACATGTCGCCCGTCAGCGTGCGCTCCGCGCTCGAGCTGCTGAGCGCGGCGTTCGCCGTCCATCCGGGCTTCGGCGAGGCGCGCATCCTCGAGCTCAATACGCAGTGCCGCCCGACGCTGCCCGATCATCGTCCTGCGATCGTCTGGGACGGCGCGGACACGCTGCGCGTCAACGGACTGTACCGTCATGGCTACATGATCGCGCCCGAAGTGTCGAAGGCGGCAGCCGATCTTGCGGGCGCGCTGCTCAGGGGCGAGGTAAGCGATACCGACGGTTTCTCTGCGCGATGCAAAGCTGCTCGATGGTCGCCGATGCTCCATTGCGCCGTGCCGAGCGAAAGCCACGCACCGGCGCTCGGTGTGTGACCGCGCCGTCGAGGACGCGGCCTCGCAACCGCTTTACAGTCATAGTCAAACGCGAAACGTACCGCTGATCATGGATATTCAAGTCAACCAAAAGCCGCTTTCGCTGCCGGACCAGGCGACGCTTGCCGATGCGCTGTCCGCCTTCGGTGCGCGTCCCCCGTTCGCCGTCGCGGTAAACGGCGAATTCGTCGCGCGCGGGCAGCACGCGCAGCGGGCCTTGCTGCCGGGCGATAGGATCGACGTCGTCCATCCGGTGGCGGGCGGCTGAGCAATCTATGCAGCCGCTAAGCAGCCGCTAAGCAGCCGCTAAGCAGCAGTTGAGCAGCACTTAAGCAGCACTCGAGCATTCGCGCATTTCAGGACCTCCGATGACCTCCGCTTCCCACTCCGTCCCCGCCGCTGCAGACGCACTGACGCTCTATGGCGAAACTTTTTTCAGCCGAGTTCTGCTCGGTACGTCGCGGTATCCGTCTCTGCAGTCGCTGGCCGATTCGATCGATGCCGCGCGGCCTGGGATGGTGACGGTCGCGTTGCGCCGGCAGATGACCGAGCAAACGGCCGAAGCCGGTTTTTTCGATGTGCTCAAGAGGCGCGGGGTGCCGCTGTTGCCGAATACGGCCGGCTGCCAGAGCGTGACCGAAGCCGTGACGACGGCTCATATGGCGCGCGAAGTGTTCGAAACCGATTGGGTCAAACTCGAACTGATCGGCGACGACTACACGCTGCAACCGGACCCGGTTGGCCTGATCGAGGCGGCGGCGCGCCTCGTCAAGGACGGCTTCAAGGTACTGCCGTACTGTACCGAGGACCTCGTCGTCGGCCGGCGGCTTCTCGACGCGGGGTGCGAGGCGCTGATGCCCTGGGGCGCGCCGATCGGCACGGGCAAGGGCGTTGTCAATCCGTACGGGCTGCGCATGCTGCGCGAGCGGCTGCCGGACGTTCCGCTTATCGTCGATGCCGGGCTCGGGTTGCCGTCGCACGCCTGCCAAGTCATGGAATGGGGGTTCGACGGCGTGCTGCTCAATACGGCAGTGTCTCAGGCGACCCGTCCGCCGTCGATGGCGCGCGCGTTCGCGCAGGCCGTCGACGCAGGGCGCGCGGCGTATCTTGCCGGCCCGATGGCTGAACGCGAGAGCGCCCACGCGAGCACGCCCGTGGTCGGCATGCCGTTTTGGCACCAGGATCGGCAACCCGATCCACCGCATCGGTCGTAGGCGGAGGCTCGATGAAAACGCTGGCACTGACCGATCGCGACTTGTTTTGGCCGCCTGCCGACGAGCTGATCGAGGCGGCCGAACGGATCCGCGCCCGGCTCGGCGATTGGCCCCGCGCGCGCAACGACTGGCGCATTTGTCTCGCAGCGCCCGATACGGCGCGCTCGGGCGATTTGATCGTCGTTATCGGCGGCGAGGCGGATCGCGGCGATGCGCAAGCATGGCGCGCGGCGGGCGCGTGCCTGATCGAGACGGCGCTCGCGCAGGCGACGCTCACGATGGCCGGCGGCGCAACGTACACACTCGAAGGCGAGTTCGCCGAAGATTGGCTGGCTGCGCTCTCAGCGTTTCTCGATTGCGGCTTCGAACCGCACGACGCTCTGGTGCTCGCGCTTGCGTGGCGCGACGGCGACGAGACGCGCGGCGACGATGCGTGGCCCGTCGATCTGTCACGTTTTCCGCGCGTCGCGGGTCTGCCCGATGCGCCCACGCAGCCTTTTGCCGCTTGTCCGCCGCAGCTCGGGCTTTATCCGGTGCTGCCAAGTGCGCAGTGGGTCGAGCGGGTGTTGGCGCTCGGCGTGTCGACGGTGCAGTTGCGCGTCAAGGAAGCGCCGCCGGACCGGATTCATGCCGAAATCGCCCAGGCGGTTGCGGCCGGTCGGGATCGAGGCGCTTGCGTCTTTATCAACGATTACTGGCGCGAAGCCGCGCAGGCGGGCGCATACGGCGTGCATCTGGGCCAGGAAGACCTCGAAACCGCCGATCTGGCGGCGATCGCGGCGTCGGGTATGCGGCTCGGCCTGTCGACGCACGGTTACTATGAAATGTTGCGTGCCCTGCATTTCCGCCCGAGCTACCTCGCGTTCGGCGCCGTGTTCGCGACGGGGACGAAGACGCTCGCCACGGCGCCACAAGGGCTCGCACGGCTGGAACGCTACGTGCGGCTGCTCGACGCGCACATACCGCTCGTCGCGATCGGCGGCATCGATGCGGCCCGTCTGCCCGCGGTATTGGCTACCGGCGTGGGCAGCGTGGCCCTCGTCAGCGCGATCACCGCGGCGCCCGATACCGCCCGCGCCATCGCGGAACTGCAACACGCATTTCGAACCTGACAACGCAGCGTTGCAAGTGCGGCAACGCGCGTGTCACGACAGCGTTGTCGCTGAGGCCCTATAATTCGGCTTCCGCGTAAACGCGTACAAGGAAAGTCCGCCTCGTGCTGCCTTCATCCCCCGAGCCCATTCTCGAGCTCCGCAACGTCGACTTCGGCTACGGCGAAGATCGTCTCGTCCTCTCGAACGTGAACATGCGTTTCGAGCGGGGTCGGGTCGTGGCCGTCATGGGCGGCTCCGGCGGTGGCAAGACGACCGTCCTACGCCTGATCGGCGGGCTCGAGCGGGCCCGTCGCGGCGAGGTGCTGTTCGAAGGCCGCGACGTCGGCAAGCAAACGCGCGAGGGCCTTTACGCCGTGCGGCGCAAGATGGGCATGCTGTTCCAATTCGGAGCCTTGTTTACCGACATGTCGGTGTTCGAGAACGTGGCCTTCGCGCTGCGCGAGCATACCGATTTGCCGGAGGCGCTCATTCGAGACCTCGTTCTCATGAAGCTGAACGCCGTCGGGCTGCGCGGCGCGCGCGATCTCCCGCCCTCGCAGATTTCCGGCGGCATGGCGCGGCGCGTGGCGCTTGCTCGCGCCATCGCGCTCGATCCCGAATTGATCATGTACGACGAGCCGTTTGCCGGTCTCGATCCGATCTCGCTCGGTATCACGGCCAATCTGATCCGCACGCTGAACCGGGCGCTCGGGGCGACATCGATTCTCGTCACGCACGACGTGCCGGAATCGTTCGCGATCGCCGATTACGTCTACTTCCTCGCGAACGGGACGGTCCTCGCGCAGGGCACGCCGGCGCAGTTGCGCGAATCGGTCGACCCGACGGTACGCCAGTTCATCGACGGAGCGCCCGACGGTCCTTTCCGCTTTCACTACCCGGCGCAAGCGACGCTCGCGGCGGATTTCGGTTTAGGGGAGCGGGCATGATCAGCGCGCTCGGAAATTGGGTGATCGGACGCGTCGTACGCACGGGCTACGCGACGCGGCTGTTCCTGCGCGTCCTGCTCGAAGGGCTGCGGCTCGTGCGCCGGCCCGGCCTCGTCGTGAAGCAGATTTTCTTCGTCGGCAACTACTCGTTCATCATCATCGCGGTTTCGGGTTTGTTCGTCGGCTTCGTGCTCGGTCTGCAGGGTTACTACACGCTGAACCGCTACGGTTCCGAGCAGGCGCTCGGGCTGCTCGTCGCGCTTTCGCTCGTACGCGAACTCGGGCCTGTCGTGTCGGCGCTGCTGTTCGCGGGGCGGGCGGGCACATCGCTTACGGCCGAGATCGGTCTCATGAAGGCCGGCGAGCAGTTGACGGCGCTCGAGATGATGGCGGTCGATCCGGTCGCGACGGTGCTCGCGCCGCGCATGTGGGCCGGCATTATCGCGATGCCTGTGCTTGCGGCGATTTTCAGCGCTGTGGGCGTGCTGGGGGGCTACATCGTCGGCGTGCTGTTGATCGGCGTCGATTCCGGTGCGTTCTGGTCGCAGATGCAGGGCGGCGTCGACGTCTGGCGCGATATCGGCAACGGCGTCGTCAAGAGCATCGTGTTCGGCGTGGCTGTGACGTTTATTGCACTGTTTCAGGGCTATGAAGCCAAAGCAACGCCCGAAGGCGTATCGCTCGCGACGACGCGCACGGTCGTTTATGCGTCGCTCGCCGTGCTCGGGCTCGATTTCCTGCTGACGGCGCTGATGTTCAGCTGACACGGTCGGCCATCGCGAGCCGCGCCGTTGGGCGCTCGCCGCATTCGGCAATTCACACTTTGTTGTCTCTTGGAATGACGATGAAAAAGACTGTTCTCGACTTCTGGGTCGGCTTGTTCGTGCTGCTGGGCTTGGCGGCGCTGTTGTTTCTCGCGCTCAAGGTCGGCAACATGAGCTCGCTCTCGTTCCAGGCGGCCTATCCGGTCAAGCTCAAATTCGACAACATCGGCGGCCTGAAGGTACGCGCGCCGGTGAAGAGCGCGGGCGTTGTCGTGGGCCGGGTTTCCTCAATCGGCTTCGATACGAATACCTATCAGGCGGTGGTCACGATCGACATCGACAAGCAGTACCCCTTTCCGAAGGATTCGTCGGCGAAGATCCTGACCTCCGGGCTGCTCGGCGAGCAATATATCGGCCTCGAACCGGGCGGCGACACCGAGATGCTCAAAGCGGGCGACACGATTTCGATGACGCAATCGGCCATCGTGCTCGAGAACCTGATCGGGCAGTTCCTATACAGCAAGGCCGCCGATGCGGGCGGCTCGAAGGCCGGTGCCGCACCGGCGCCGGCACCGAACCCCCCGCCCGCTAGCGCGCCGGCGGGGGCGAGTGCCGGCAGCTGATCGAATCACAGACAAAGTGAGCCAACGGAGAACAATAATGCGAACCACGCGCGCCACAAACGCGACGCTTGCCTTGGCCTTGACGGCATTGGCCGGCTGTGCGTCCGTTCCGACGCCGACCCCCGGGGATCCGCTAGAGGGCCTGAACCGGACCGTCTTCAAAGTCAACGACACCGTCGATACCTACGCGCTCAAGCCGGTCGCGAAGGGCTACAAATGGGCTGTGCCGCAGCCCGTGCGCTCGAGCGTGACGAACTTCTTCTCGAACATCGGGGATGTGTACGTTGCCGCCAACGAGCTGCTCCAACTGAAGATCGCCGACGGCGTGGGCGACATCATGCGCGTCGTCATCAATACCGTGTTCGGTGTGGGCGGCTTGTTCGACGTCGCCACGCTGGCTCAGTTGCCCAAGCATTCGGCCGACTTCGGCGTGACGCTGGGGCACTACGGGGTGCCTTCGGGGCCATACCTCGTCCTGCCGCTGCTCGGACCGAGCACCGTGCGCGATGCGACGGGCCTCATCGTCGACTATTATGGCAACCCGCTTAGCTACGTGAATCCGTCGAGCGTGAGTTGGGCGCTATACGGGTTGAATCTCGTCAACACGCGTGCGAATCTGCTGACGACGGTCGACGTGCTATCGGCCGCCGCGATCGATAAATACTCGTTCATACGCAACGCCTATCTGCAACGCCGCCGCTTCTTGATTTCCGGAACGGACGGCTCGGACGGCGTGCCGAACTACGACGAGGACTCGCTACCGAAGTACGATGACGGTTCGGCACCGGCCGCCGCATCGGGTGCGCAGGCCGCTTCCGCGCCGGCGGCATCCGGCCCCGCAGCAGCGAGCACCCCGGCGTCCGCGCCTGCGCCGGCGAGCGGCGCGGACGGAACGCAAGACGACAGCCAGACGGTTCCGGGGCAACAGTACGTACCGCCGACGCACGGCGGGCTACCGGGGTTCCACCTGCCGCATTGAGTGCCCGCCCGGCGAGCGGTAACGAATCGATACGAATGTTGCCGCCGCAGGGGGGACCGGCGTCGAACTTGCGTGGCATGGTGTGTTCGAACTCCGGCTCTTCGAAACTTAAGGATCGACGATGAAGAAATTTCTCTGGATAGCTTTGTTTTCCACGTTGTTTTCGTTCTCTAGCGGCGGCTTTGCGCAGGCGGTGGATACCAATTCGCCCGACGCCATGATCAAGACCGTGACGGGACAGGTGCTCGATCAGATCAAGAGCGATCCGAGCATCAAGAGCGGCGACATCAATCGGATCACGCAGATCGTGAACCAAAAGATCCTGCCGTACACGGACTTCCGACGCACGACGCAGCTCGCGATGGGCCGCGCGTGGCGCCAGGCTACGCCGCAGCAGCAGGATCAAATGGTCGAGCAGTTCAAGATGCTGTTGATCCGCACGTATTCGGGTGCGCTTTCGCAAGTGCGCGACCAAACCGTACAGTTCAAGCCGTTCCGTGCCGATCCCGGCGCGACCGACGTCGTCGTGCGCTCCACGGTGATGAACAACGGTCAGCCGGTGGAGCTCGATTACCGTCTCTACAAGACGCCGCAAGGCTGGCGCGTCTACGACCTCAATGTAGCCGGCGCATGGTTGATCCAGGCCTATCAGCAGCAGTTCACCGAGAAGATAAACCAGGGCGGCGTCGACGGCTTGCTGCAGTTCCTCACGCAGCGCAACGAGCAGCTCGCGGCGGGCAAACAGCCGTCATGAGCAACGAGACGAGCCGTTTCGCCACGGGCGCGACACTCACGCACGCGAGCGCCACGAGCGCGCTCGCGGCCGGGCTGGCCCGTCTCGAGGCCGGCGCAACCGTGATCGACTGTGCGCAACTCACGCAGTTCGATTCGTCGGCGCTCGCGGTGCTGCTCGCTTGGCGTCGCGCCGGCGAGGCACGCGGCACCGTACCGCAGATCGTCAATGTGCCGGCCGGCCTCGCGAGCCTCGCGCAGGTGTACGGCATCGACGCACTGTTTGCAGCGCAGCATGAATCCGCGCCGGTCACCGTAGCTGACCCACTGAGCCGCTGAGCATCCGCCGGCCGCCGCGCACGGGAGGGTGGCTTGCCGCACCCGGTGAGCACCCCCGACTTAGCCTATAATCAACCGTTTTTCCGGGCAGCGGGTCGGCTCGGCGCCTCCGCGTCGGTGCGGCTTTGCGCCAAAGCCCGTCCGTGTCGGCGGTTGGACACGCATCCACGTCTAAACAAAGGCGCGCCATCGAGAAAGGCCGCGCACATCCATGTCAGCAATAGAAATCCGCAACGTCAAGAAGCGCTACAAGGCGCTGCAAGCGCTCAAGGGCGTCAGCTTGACCGTCGAGGAAGGCGAGTTTTTTGGCCTGCTTGGCCCGAACGGCGCGGGCAAGACAACGCTCATCAGCATTCTCGCGGGGCTCGCGCGGGCCGATGAAGGCAGCGTGTCCGTGCGCGGACACGATGTCGTCGCCGATTTCCGCGAGGCGCGTCGCGCGCTCGGTGTCGTACCCCAGGAGCTCGTGTTCGATCCTTTCTTCACCGTGCGCGAAACGCTGCGCATCCAGTCGGGCTATTACGGGCTGCACCGCAACGACGATTGGATCGACGAAGTCATGGCCAATCTCGACCTGACCGAGAAAGCCGATGCGAACATGCGAGCGCTTTCGGGCGGCATGAAGCGTCGCGTGCTCGTCGCGCAGGCGCTCGTGCATCGTCCGCCCGTCATTGTGCTCGACGAGCCGACGGCCGGCGTCGATGTGGAATTGCGTCAAACGCTTTGGAAATTCATCTCGCGCTTGAACCGCGAGGGGCACACGATCGTGCTGACGACGCACTATTTGGAAGAAGCCGAATCGCTGTGTCATCGGATTGCCATGCTGCGCCGTGGCGAGGTGGTCGCGCTCGATCGCACGAGCGCGCTGCTGCAGCGTTTCGCGGGCATGCAATTGTTCGTGCGCCTTGCGCAAGGCGTGTTGCCCGCCGATCTGCGCACGCTCGAGATCGAGCCTGCCGCGCCCGGCGCGCGCGAGCATCTGTTGCGGCTCGCGACCTACGACGACGTTGAGCGTATCCTCGCGCAGTGTCGGGCGGCAGGCTGCAGTTTCGATGAAATCGACGTGCGCAAGGCCGATCTCGAAGACGTCTTCGTGCAACTGATGAATACGCCCGAACTCGTGGAAGGACTGGCATGAACGGTTTTCGCACGCTCTTCTACAAGGAAATCCTGCGCTTTTGGAAGGTGGCTTTCCAGACGGTGCTTGCGCCCGTCATCACGGCACTGCTTTATCTGACGATCTTCGGGCATGCACTGCGCGGCCATGTCGAAGTCTATCCGGGCATCGAGTACACGAGCTTCCTGATTCCGGGGCTCGTCATGATGAGCGTGCTGCAAAACGCCTTTGCGAACAGCTCGTCGTCGTTGATTCAGTCGAAGATCACGGGCAACCTCGTGTTCGTTCTGCTGCCGCCGCTCACGCATTGGGAGATGTACGCCGCCTACGTGCTTGCGGCGGTCGTGCGCGGACTCGCCGTCGGCCTGGGCGTTTTCATCGTCACGATCTGGTTCATCCCGATCGGCTTCGCGGCGCCGCTGTACATCGTCGCGTTTGCCGTGCTCGGTTCGGCGATTCTCGGCACGCTAGGGCTTATCGCAGGTATCTGGGCCGAGAAGTTCGATCAGTTGGCGGCATTTCAAAACTTTTTGATCATGCCGCTCACGTTTCTCTCGGGCGTGTTCTATTCCACGCATACGTTGCCCGATATGTGGCGCCACGTGTCGCGGCTGAACCCGTTTTTCTACATGATCGATGGCTTTCGCTACGGATTTTTCGGCGTGTCCGACATCAACCCGCTCGCGAGTCTAGCCGTCGTCTGCGGATTTTTTGCGCTGATCGCCGCGCTCGCGATGCGTTTGCTCGCGTCGGGCTACAAGCTGCGTTATTGAATCGGAAGAAGGAGCGCTCACCATGTTGCCGACCCCCGAACAGGTCAAACAATACATCGAAGCGGGCCTCGCCTGCCGGCATCTCGAAGTCGAAGGCGACGGTCAGCACTTTTTTGCGACGATCGTCTCGGATGCCTTCGAGGGCAAGCGCTTGATCCAGCGGCATCAACTCGTCTATGCGGCGCTCGGCGAGCGCATGCGGCAGGAAATCCACGCGCTGAGTATGAAAACGCTCGCGCCGTCGGAATGGCAGAACGGATAATCAAGAGATTCTCAGCGTGCGCATTACACAAGATTCACGCGACGCCGGCAACGGCGCCGCCATGGAGGCCCGAGCGGGGCACATCTGCATGGACAAGCTTCTAATCGAAGGCGGCCGGCCGCTGGCCGGCGAGCTCGGTATCTCCGGTGCGAAGAACGCGGCGCTGCCGATTCTTTGTGCGAGCCTATTGACGGCCGACCCGCTCCATTTGGAGAACGTGCCCGATCTGCAGGATGTGCGCACGATGCTCAAGCTGCTCGCGCAGATGGGCGTGCGTGAAGCGCGCGGCGCGTCGCAGCTCACGCTCGATGCGGCGGCCCTCGACAATCCCGTTGCGCCGTATGAACTCGTGAAGACGATGCGCGCGTCGATTCTCGTGCTCGGCCCGCTGCTCGCGCGCTTCGGCCATGCGAAGGTGTCGCTGCCCGGCGGCTGCGCGATCGGTGCACGTCCCGTGGATCAGCACATCAAGGGCTTGCAGGCGATGGGCGCCGAGATCAGCATCGAACACGGCTACGTCGAGGCGCGGGCCAAGCGCTTGAAGGGCGCCCGCATCATGACGGACATGATCACCGTAACCGGCACCGAAAACTTGCTGATGGCGGCCGTGCTGGCCGATGGAGAAACGGTGCTCGAGAACGCCGCGCGCGAGCCCGAGGTCGGCGATCTTGCGCAGCTGCTCGTGCGCATGGGCGCGAAGATCGAGGGTATCGGCACCGATCGTCTCGTGATTCAAGGTGTCGAGAGGCTGCATGGCGCGCATCATGCGGTTATCCCGGACCGAATCGAGGCCGGTACTTTCCTATGCGCGGTGGCCGCTGCCGGCGGCGACGTGACGCTGAGGGGCGTGCGGCCGATCACGCTGGAGGCGGTGACGATGAAACTGCGCGAGGCCGGCGTGACGATCGAAGAGGGCGACGATTGGATTCGCGTGCAAATGACAGGGCGCCCGACGGCCGTGTCGTTTCGTACGTCCGAATATCCGGCGTTTCCGACCGATATGCAGGCGCAGTTCATGGCGCTGAACGCTATTGCGCAGGGCACCGCGCAAGTCGTCGAAACGATTTTCGAGAATCGCTTCATGCATGTGCAGGAGCTCAACCGGCTCGGCGCGCACGTCGCGATCGACGGCAACACCGCGCTTGTCACCGGCGTGCCGAGGCTTTCGGGGGCGACGGTGATGGCCACCGATCTGCGGGCATCGGCCAGCCTCGTCATCGCCGGGCTGACCGCCGACGGCGAAACGCTCGTCGATCGTATCTATCATCTCGATCGCGGCTACGATCGCATGGAACAAAAACTGACCGCGATCGGCGCCCGCGTGCGCCGCGTGTCGGAGAAACGCGCATGAGTAAGACCACCGCCACGCCTTTGACCCTTGCGCTTTCGAAGGGACGGATTTTCGAGGAAACGATGCCCCTGCTCGCGGCGGCCGGCGTACATGTCACGGAAGACCCCGAAACCTCCCGCAAGCTGATCCTGCCCACGAGCGCGCCGAACTTGCGTGTGATCGTGGTGCGGGCCACCGATGTTCCCACCTACGTCGAATACGGCGCGGCCGATTTCGGCGTGGCAGGCAAGGATGTCCTGCTCGAGCACGGCGGCTCGGGCCTGTATCAGCCGATCGATTTGAACATTGCCTGCTGCCGTATGTCGGTGGCCGTGAAGGCCGGCTTCGATTACGCCAATGCCGTGCGTCAAGGCGCGCGGCTGCGTGTGGCGACCAAATACGTGCAGACCGCGCGCGAGCATTTCGCGGCCAAGGGCGTGCATGTCGATCTGATTAAGCTATACGGCTCGATGGAACTCGCGCCGCTCGTCGGCTTGGCCGATGCGATCGTCGACCTCGTCAGCTCGGGCGGTACGCTGCGCGCCAACGACCTGGTCGAGGTCGAGGAGGTCATGCAGATTTCCTCGCGCCTCGTGGTGAATCAAGCGGCGCTCAAGCTCAAGCGCGCGGCGCTCAAACCGCTGATCGACGCATTCGAGCAAGCGTCGCAGCGCACGGCGGCGAGCGCGTGACGCGCTTGCCCTTCGCGCGCATTACCGAAACGGATACCAGCATGGCACTTACGATTCGCAAACTCGATTCGAGCGACGCCGATTTCCGCGCGGCGCTCGCCGCCGTACTCGCCTTCGAGGCGAGCGAGGACGAAGCGATCGAGCGCTCGGTCGCACAGATTCTGGCCGACGTGAAGGCGCGCGGCGACGCGGCCGTGCTCGAATACACGAACCGCTTCGATCGCCTATCGGCCGAGAGCGTCGCGGCGCTGGAGTTGCCGACGAGCGAGCTCGAAGCGGCGCTCGATGGGCTCGAGCCCAAGCGGCGCGCGGCGCTGGAAGCCGCAGCGGCGCGCGTGCGTGGCTACCACGAGAAGCAGAAGATCGAATGCGGCAGCCATAGCTGGCAGTACACCGAAGCCGACGGCACGGTGCTTGGCCAGCGCGTGACGCCGCTCGATCGTGCCGGCATCTACGTGCCGGGCGGCAAGGCTGCTTATCCGTCGTCGGTGCTGATGAACGCGATTCCCGCGCGCGTCGCGGGTGTACGCGAGATCGTGATGGTCGTGCCGACGCCGGACGGTGTGCGCAATCCGCTCGTGCTGGCCGCAGCGCTGCTGGGCGGCGTCGACCGCGTGTTCACGATCGGCGGCGCTCAGGCGATCGCTGCGCTAGCCTACGGTACCGAGACGGTGCCGGCGGTCGACAAGATCTGCGGGCCCGGGAACGCTTATGTCGCGGCGGCCAAGCGGCGCGTGTTCGGTACCGTCGGCATCGACATGATCGCCGGTCCCTCCGAAATCCTCGTGCTCTGCGACGGCACGACCGATCCGCGCTGGATCGCGATGGACTTGTTTTCGCAGGCCGAGCACGACGAACTGGCGCAATCGATCCTGCTGTGTCCTGACCCAGCGTTCATCAAGCGCGTGGAAGAGGCAATTGCCGAACTCTTGCCCACCATGCCGCGGCGCGACGTGATCGAGCGCTCGCTTGTCGGCCGTGGCGCGCTCGTCAAGGTGCGCGACATGGCGGAGGCCTGCGCGATCGCCAATCAAATCGCGCCCGAGCATTTGGAAGTTTCGGCGCTCGACCCGCATCAATGGGCGAAGGAGATCCGACATGCGGGCGCCCTATTCATCGGCCGCTACACGAGCGAGAGTCTGGGCGATTACTGCGCCGGGCCCAACCACGTGCTGCCGACTTCGCGCACGGCGCGCTTTTCATCGCCGCTCGGCGTGTACGATTTCTTCAAACGCTCGAGTGTGATCGAAGTGAGCGCCGAAGGGGCGCAAACGCTGGGCGAGATCGCGGCCGAACTCGCCTATGGCGAGGGCTTGCCGGCGCACGCACGCAGCGCCGAATATCGAATGAGGCAAGGCGGATAACTATGCCGACGAAACCGGAAGACATCATTCGTCCCGACGTCCTGTCGATGACGACCTACGCGGTGGCCGACGCAACGGGCTTCGTGAAGCTCGATGCCATGGAAAACCCGTTCACGCTGCCGGCGCCGCTTGCGGCGCAATTGGGCGAGCGGTTGGCAGGCGTCGCGCTCAATCGCTACCCGCAGCCGCGGCCGGCCGCACTCATCGACAAGTTCAAGCGGGTCATGGGGGTGCCGCGCGATGCGCTCTTGCTGCTCGGCAACGGCTCCGATGAGCTCATCAGCATGATTGCCGTTGCGTGTGCCAAGCCGGGAGCGAAGCTGCTCGCTCCCGTGCCCGGCTTTGTGATGTATCAGATGTCGGCGAAGTTGGCGCAGCTCGGATTCGTCGGCGTGCCGCACCGGGCCGACCTGACGCTCGACATCGATGCGATGCTCGCGGCGATCGCCGAGCATGCGCCGGCCGTCATCTACTTGGCCTACCCGAACAATCCGACCGGCACGCTGTATCCCGATGCCGACATCGAGCGCGTCATAGCCGCGGCGAAAGGCGGTCTCGTCGTCATCGACGAGGCCTACCAGCCGTTTGCCCAAAAGAGCTGGATCGGCCGCGTGCTCGATTACGACAACGTCGTCGTCATGCGTACGGTGTCCAAGCTCGGCCTGGCCGGGATCCGGCTCGGCTACCTCGCCGGCGCGCCGGCCTGGCTCGATCAGTTCGACAAGGTCCGTCCGCCGTACAACGTGAACGTGCTGACGCAGGCGGCTGCCGAATTCATGCTCGATCACGTCGATGTGCTCGAGGCACAGGCCGCCGAGTTGCGCGCCGAACGGGGCACGCTGGCGGCGGCGGTGGCCGCATTGCCCGGCGCGACGGTGTTTCCGAGCGCCGGCAATTTCCTGCTCGTGCGGGTGCCCGATGCCGATGCCGTATTCGGCGCGCTGTTAAATGCCAAGGTTTTGGTCAAAAACGTGGGTAAAATGCACCCATTGCTGGCCAATTGCCTGCGTTTGACAGTCGGTGCGCCCGACGAAAACGCGCAAATGCTAGCGGCGCTCCAGCTTGCGCTGAAATAAAGTCAATTCGAGGTTTTCCATGCGCGTAGCGGAAGTGTTTCGCGATACCAGCGAAACGAAGATCCGTGTGAAGATCAATTTGGACGGCACCGGCCGGCAGCATCTGGCCACCGGTGTGCCGTTTCTCGACCACATGCTCGATCAGATCGCCCGTCATGGCCTGATCGACCTGGATGTCGAGGCGCAAGGCGACCTGCATATCGACGACCATCACACCGTCGAGGACACCGGCATCACGCTCGGAATGGCCGTGGCCAAAGCGATCGGCGACAAGAAAGGCATTCGGCGCTACGGTCACGCGTACGTACCGCTCGATGAGGCCCTTTCGCGCGTCGTCATCGATTTTTCGGGGCGGCCCGGGCTCGAGTTTCATGTGCCGTTCACGCGCGCGCGTATCGGCACGTTCGACGTCGATTTGTCGATCGAGTTTTTCCGCGGCTTCGTCAATCACGCCGGCGTGACGCTGCACATCGACAACTTACGCGGGTTGAACGCGCACCATCAGTTGGAAACGGTGTTCAAGGCGTTCGGCCGTGCGTTGCGCATGGCCGTGGAGCTCGACGCACGTGCGGCGGGGCAGATTCCGTCGACCAAGGGCAGCCTCTAACTCAGCCCTACTAGACAGGACCGGCGCGCCCACGGCGGGCGCCGGCTCGCGATGGATCTTCTCAAATCGTTTATTTCACTGCTGGCGCTGATCAATCCGGTCGGCGCGGTGCCGTTCTTCTTGAGCCTGACGTCGGGCCATTCCGATGCCGAGCGGCGCCGCACGATCCGTATCGCATCGATTTCGGTGTTCTGCGTGATCGCCGTGACAACGCTGCTCGGCCAGCAGATCATCAGCTTTTTCGGGATTTCGGTCGGTTCGCTTGAAGTCGGCGGTGGCATCATCATGCTGCTCATGGCGATCAACATGTTGAACGCCCAGATCGGCAATGCACGCGCGACGGCTGAAGAGCGCAACGAGGCCGAATCGAAGAACAGCATTGCCGTGGTGCCGCTCGCGATCCCGCTGTTGACGGGCCCTGGCTCGATCAGCACGGTCATCGTCTATGCGGCCAATGCACATCGCTGGTATGACCGGATGGGGCTTATCGCGATCGGCGCGGCAATCGCGGTCATCTGTTTCGGGGCGCTCAGGCTCGCCGAGCCCATCGCCCGCTGGGTGGGCCAGACGGGCATCAATATCGGCACGCGGCTCATGGGCTTGATGTTGTCGGCACTGGCGGTCGAATTTATCGTCGACGGACTGAAGGCGTTGTTGCCGAGCTTGCGTTGAAGGACGTTGCTGCCTAAGTTGCATAGAAAAGCATTGCTGCCTAATTTGCCATGAAAAAGATTGCGATTGTGGATTATGGGATGGGCAACCTGCGCTCGGTGTACCAGGCGCTGAAGAAGGCTGCCCCCGAAGCGGAGGTAGCGATCGTCGATCGGCCGGAAGCGATTCGCGGCGCCGACCGCATCGTGCTCCCGGGCCAGGGCGCGATGCCCGACTGTATGCGCTGCCTCGGCCAATCGGGTTTGCAGGATGCCGTGCTGGAGGCCTCGCGCGAGAAGCCTATGATGGGCGTGTGCGTGGGCGAGCAGATGCTGTTCGACTGGAGCGAGGAAGGCGCAACGCCGGGCTTGGGCTTGATGCCGGGCAAGGTCATGCGTTTTCAGCTCGAAGGCCGCTTGCAGGACGACGGCTCACGCTTCAAGGTGCCGCAAATGGGCTGGAACCGCGTGCGGCAGACGCACGCTCACCCACTGTGGGCCGGCGTGCCCGACGGCGCTTTCTTCTACTTCGTCCACAGCTACTACGTCGCGCCTGAAAATCCGGCGCATACGGTCGGAGAAACCGATTACGGCGCTACATTTACGTCGGCCGTGGCGCGCGAGAATCTGTTCGCGACGCAGTTTCACCCCGAAAAGAGCGCCGACACCGGGCTGCGCGTGTACCGCAATTTTGTCGACTGGAACCCATGAAAACCGCGTCACCGTCTTTGCACTCGGCCCGATCCAGGCAGCAAGCGGGCGAGGCACGCAAAGAGTTGTACTAAACTAAGCGACACGGCTCAGCGGCGTCGGGGTGCTTGCACGCCCGGCGCGGGGGCTGCCGATATTTAACCTCCCAGATTTCACCCGATAGCTATGCTGCTGATTCCCGCCATCGACCTCAAGGACGGTCAGTGTGTGCGCCTTAAACAAGGCGATATGGACCAGGCGACGATATTTTCCGAGGATCCCGCCGCGATGGCGCGCCATTGGGTCGAGCGCGGCGCGCGCCGGTTGCACCTCGTCGACCTGAACGGTGCCTTCGCGGGCAAGCCGAGGAACGAAGAGGCGATACGCGCCATCATCGAGGAAGTCGGCGGTGAGATTCCCGTGCAGCTCGGCGGGGGTATCCGCGATCTCGAAACCGTCGAGCGCTATCTCGACGACGGCCTGTCCTACGTCATCATCGGCACGGCCGCGGTGAAGAATCCGGGCTTTCTGCAAGATGCTTGCACGGCGTTCGGCGGCCATATCATCGTCGGCCTGGACGCGAAAGACGGCAAGGTCGCGACGGACGGCTGGAGCAAGCTCACGGGCCATGAAGTCGTCGATTTGGCACGCAAGTTCGAAGACTACGGCTGTGAATCGATCGTCTACACCGATATCGGCCGCGACGGCATGCTCCAGGGCATCAACATCGAAGCGACGGTACGTCTTGCGCGCGCCGTGAAGATTCCGGTCATCGCGAGTGGCGGGCTGTCGAACCTTGCCGACATCGACGCCCTTTGCGAAGTCGAATTCGAAGGCATCGAGGGCGTGATTTGCGGGCGGGCGATCTACTCGGGCGATCTCGATTTCGCGGCTGCGCAGACACGTGCCGACGCGTTGCGCGAATCGGACGACGCCTAACGCACGGTACAGCGGCGTAGTTCGATGAGGAGACGGCGAGACGGCGAGACGACGAACGCGGCAGCCGCGCCGGGCGCGCGGCGCGCCGCTCGGCCGGCCTGTGCCGTTTGGCCGGCCGCGGCGCCAGCGAGCGCCACGGCTTCATGCCGCCTGCGTAGCGGGCGGCTCACTTAGCGGCAATTGCACCGAATTGCACCATCATGGCTCTAGCTAAACGCATTATTCCCTGCTTGGACGTGACCGCCGGCCGCGTCGTCAAGGGCGTCAATTTCGTCGAGTTGCGCGATGCCGGGGACCCGGTCGAAATCGCTCGCCGATACGACGAGCAAGGGGCCGACGAACTGACGTTCCTCGACATCACGGCTACGTCGGACCAGCGCGACTTGATCCTCCCGATTATCGAAGCGGTGGCCGCGCAGGTCTTCATCCCGCTGACGGTCGGCGGTGGCGTGCGCGCAGTCGAAGACGTCCGTCGCCTTCTCAATGCCGGCGCGGACAAGGTCAGCATGAACTCGTCGGCCGTGGCACGCCCTGAGCTCGTGCGCGAGGCCGCCCAGAAATACGGCTCACAGTGCATCGTCGTCGCGATCGATGCGAAGCGCGTAGCCGGCGGGGGCGGGGGCGAGCAGGGGCATGCGCGGTGGGAGGTGTTCACGCACGGCGGCCGCAAAGCGACTGGGCTCGATGCCGTTGAATGGGCGAGGCAGATGGCCGATTATGGGGCCGGCGAAATTTTGCTGACGAGCATGGACCGGGACGGCACGAAAAGCGGGTTCGATCTGGCGCTCACGCGGGCGGTGTCGGACGCGGTGCCTGTGCCCGTTATCGCTTCGGGCGGCGTCGGCTCTCTGCAGGACTTGGCCGACGGCATCCTCGACGGCCGTGCCGATGCCGTGCTGGCCGCGAGCATCTTCCACTATGGCGAGCACACGGTCGGCGAAGCTAAACGCTTCATGGCCGAGCGCGGCATCGCGGTGAGGCAATAGCATGAACGTTCCTGCCGAAAAACCATGGCTCGACAAGGTGCAATGGGACGCGAACGGCCTCGTCCCCGTTATCGCGCAGGAAGCGGCGACGGGCGACGTGCTGATGTTTGCGTGGATGAACCGCGAGGCGCTCGCCAAGACGATCGAAACCGGCCGCGCCGTCTACTTTTCGCGCTCGCGCCAGCGCTTGTGGTTCAAGGGTGAAGAATCCGGCCACGTGCAGCGCGTCCACGAGGTGCGGCTCGACTGCGACGAAGATGTGGTGCTGCTCAAGGTCGAGCAGGTATCGGGCATCGCTTGCCATACCGGGCGCCACTCCTGTTTCTTCCAGAAATTCGTAGGCACGGCGGACGAAGGCGACTGGGTTGCCGTCGATCCGGTGCTCAAAGACCCCGAAAAGATCTACCGATGACCCCATCCAACGAAACCACGAACGCCTCCGGCGCCGCACTCGCTCCAACGACCGAAGACACGCTGCTGCGGCTCGCTGCCGTGATCGACAGCCGCAAGGGTGGCGATCCCGAGCGCTCGTACGTTTCGCGCCTGTTTCACAGGGGCGACGACGCCGTTCTCAAGAAGATCGGCGAAGAGGCGACCGAGGTCGTGCTCGCCGCGAAGGACGTGCGCCAAGGCGGCGCGCCGGCTGCACTCGTCGGCGAAGTGGCCGATCTCTGGTTTCACTGCCTCGTCATGCTGTCGCACTACGACCTGAGCCCCGCCGATGTCATCGCGGAACTCGCGCGGCGCGAAGGCCTGTCCGGCATCGAGGAAAAGGCGCTCAGAAAGCGCCGCGAGCGCGAGGAAAACGGCGGCTGAGCCGGTGCGGCGCATGTGCGCCGCCGGCCTAGCGCCCTTGCGAGGAGAGAGACGATGGACCAACGACCGGATGCCTTAGCGCCTTACCCGGGCTCGTCCCCGGGGCGCGAGCGCGACTTGCGCACACTGACGCATATCCTTTATGGGCTCTATGCGGTCCATTGGTTCACGGGCGGCATTTCGATCGTCGTCGCCGTCATCATCGCTTATTTGAAGCGCGGCGACGCCGCGGGCACCCCGTCCGAGGCACACATCGAATGGCTGATTCGGACGTTTTGGATGGGGCTCCTCGGCTATATCATCGGCGGCGTTCTGGTGTTCGTCGTCATCGGTTTTGCGGTTCTCACGCTCGTTTCGATTTGGATGCTGTACCGTATCGTGAAGGGCTGGCTGTATCTCTACGAGAACAAGCCGCTCGACTCGCGCGCATGGTTTTGAGTTGGCCATGCCCTCCCGATCCGCTTCGTAATCAGGAAGACTATGAGTCACGACAACTGTCTTTTTTGTAAGATCGCCGCGGGCGAGATCCCGAGCGAGAAAGTTTACGAGGACGAGGAGTTCGTCGCGTTCAAGGATATTCATCCAGCGGCCGACACCCATGTGCTCGTGATTCCTCGAATACACGTGGAAACGCTGTCCAATTGCACCGAAACTCACGCGCCTGTGCTTGGTAAAATGATGATTCTGGTGGCGCGGCTGGCCGAACAGCTCGGTTGCGCCTACACCGGCGGCGACACGGGGTTTCGTACGGTCATCAATACGGGGCCGGGTGGGGGTCAGGAGGTCTACCACTTGCATGCGCATATACTTGCCGGTCCGCGCCCGTGGAAGCGGATGGGTTGATCAGGCAGCATGCCCTGTTTCGCATCGGTCGACAGGGAGCGCACGCGCTCCGATTTACGGTCGCAAGGCCGGTATTCTTTGCCGCCACATGGGTGGTGGCAGGGCTCGGGAGGTTGTTATGGGTTCATTCAGCATTTGGCACTGGTTGATCGTGCTTTTGATCGTTGCGCTCGTGTTCGGCACGAAGCGCCTGCGCAGTATCGGCAGCGATTTGGGCAGCGCGGTGAAAGGCTTCAAGGAAGGCGTCAAGGACGCCGACACACCGGCTGCACCGGCTGACGCTGAGCGCCGCGAGTTGCCGCGTTCGGGCACGATCGACGTCGAGGCGAAGGAAAAAACGCGCTCGAACGATTACCGCTGAGCGCACCGCGCAACGCAACGCACGACTAGGCCACTGACATGCTCGACCTCGGACTCACGAAGATGGCGCTGATCGGGGTGGTTGCGCTCGTCGTGCTCGGGCCGGAGCGCTTGCCGCGCGTTGCACGTACGGCGGGCGCGTTGTTCGGGCGCGCACAGCGCTATATCAATGATGTGAAGGCCGAGGTCACGAAGGAAATCGAACTCGACGAACTGCGTCGGATGAAGTCCGAATTCGAATCGGCGGCGCGCAACGTCGGAAATACCATCCACGAAAACATTCGCAAGCACGAGTCTGAGTTGAACGACGCCTTCCGCTCCGGATCATCGGTGTCGCCGAGTATCGCCGGCGGGGCCGCGGTGGAAGATGTGGCCGCTGGCGACGCGGCCCTGCCGGGTGGGGCGTCGTCGTGGCGCGCCGCCTCGGTGGGAGGCGCGCCCAAGCGCGTCAATTGGCGCACCAAGCGCTCGGCCACACCCGTCTGGTACAAGCGAAGCACGGGCCGCCGCACGCGTGTCCAATCGGGTGCCGCGCGGGTGGCGCGGCATACGCCCGCGAGCTTGCGCAAGCAGCGGCGGTTCCTTTGACGGCATGCATGCGAGCCGTCGGCGGGTTTCCGTTTCGCGATGATTTTTCGGCGCATTGCGCGTCGATCTCCTTCTTAAGAGGGCCGGCGTGAGCGACCCCCAACACAATCCCAGCGAAGCTACGGAAGAGTCGTTCATCTCCCATCTCGTGGAGTTGCGCGACCGCATCATCAAAGCGGGTATCGCCGTTATCGTCGTCTTCTTGTCGCTCGTTTATTGGGCGACGGATATCTTCAGGCTGCTTGCTCGTCCGCTCATGGAAAACCTGCCTAAGGGCGGGCGCATGATCGTGACAGACGTCACGGGGTCGTTCTTCGTGCCGGTAAAGGTGACGATGCTCGTCGCGCTCGTCATCGCGTTGCCGATCGTGCTCTATCAAATCTGGGCATTTGTGGCGCCGGGGCTTTATCAGCACGAGAAGAAGCTTGTCGCGCCGCTTGTCGGCAGCAGCTATGCACTGTTCCTATCCGGAATGGCGTTCGCCTACTTCATCGTGTTTCCGACGATTTTCCGCGTCATGGCGCACTACAACGCGCCGCTCGACGTGCAGATGTCGACCGACATCGATAATTACTTAAGCTTCGTGCTCTCGATGTTTCTCGCGTTCGGCGTCACATTCGAGGTGCCGATCGTCGTCGTCTTGCTCGTGCGGATGCGCGTGCTCACGCTCAAGAAGCTGCGCAGCATTCGGCCTTACGTGGTCGTCGGCGCGTTTATCGTCTCAGCCGTCGTTACACCGCCGGACGTCTTTTCTCAATTGATTCTGGCGCTGCCGCTCATCATTCTCTATGAAGCTGGGATCATCGCGGCTCGGCTGATTGTCGGAAAGGATCAGCCTGTCGTCGAGGAAGAAGGCGCGGCGGGTTAGCCATCGCGGGCCTATGTTCCGCGAGCGGCGCACACACAATTGCCGACTTCATCCATCTGCGGATGAGACAAAACAAGGGTCACCCGGGAATTCGATTGGATTCGCGGCCTTGCCGTTCGTCCTAGTTTTCCGCCTGCCTGTTGTTTGATGGGAAATGCGGCATAGACTCGCCCGATCTTAATGTCGGCGCGTCTGTCCGGCATCCTCCATGGAGAACAACCTGTCTGTCCAAGATCTCCGGAAGATCGCCACCGGAATGCAGAATAATCGGCTATTGACGCTCTCGTTTCCGGAGGGCGATGCGCCGTACGAGATTCTGTTGGTCAATCGCCTCGAAGGCG
>Ga0157370_10000562_pt1 | contig 46367 bp, 47 predicted proteins | sample C35metaG_FD_113463 | JGI IMG/M metagenome (GOLD analysis project Ga0157370, IMG submission 113463) | Corn rhizosphere microbial communities from Kellogg Biological Station, Michigan, USA - C3-5 metaG | ecosystem: Host-associated > Plants > Roots > Rhizosphere > Soil | place: USA: Michigan...
CAGCTCCATAAAAGCAATATTGCCGTGATCCTGGACTGGGTACCATCTCATTTTCCAGGTGATGCACATGGTTTGTATAAATTTGATGGTACGCATTTATATGAGCATGCCGATATGAGAAAAGGTTTTCATCCGGACTGGAAGTCTTATATCTTTAATTACGACAGGAATGAGATCAGGTCTTTTCTGATCAGCAATGCTTTGTTCTGGATGGATAAATTTCATGTAGATGGACTCAGAGTAGATGCGGTAGCTTCTATGTTGTATTTCGATTTTTCCAGGAAGGACGGAGAGGCAGGTACTAACGAGTATGGAGGGAGCGACAATCTTGGCGCAATCCAGTTCCTGAAAGATATGAATGAAGCTGTATATGGAAATTATGACGGTGTACTAACCATTGCAGAAGAAAGCAGTACTTTTCCTGGGGTTACACACCCGGTTTCAGAAGGGGGGCTTGGTTTTGGTTTAAAGTGGATGATGGGCTGGATGAATGACACGCTTAAGTATTTTAAGAATGATCCGATCAACAGAAAATACCATCATCATCAATTGACTTTTAGCATTACCTATGCGTTTTCTGAGAAATTCATGATGCCTTTTTCTCACGACGAGGTGGTGCATGGTAAATCTTCTATGATCTATAAAATGCCTGGCGATGAGTGGCAGAAATTTGCAAATCTGAGGACTTTATATACTTACATGTTTACCCAGCCAGGAAGTAAACTCTTGTTCATGGGCAATGAAATTGCACAAAACGGAGAATGGAATTTTACAAAATCTCTGGACTGGGACTTGTTGCAGTATGATTCTCATAAGGGTATGCAGAATACTGTAAAGGCACTGAACCATTTGTACAGGACAGAGCCAGCATTATATGCCAATAACTATTCTTATGAAAGTTTTGAATGGATCAATGCTGATGATGCACTGCAATCTGTTTATGTGTACATCAGAAAGGGACTGAAAGCTAAGGATACACTGATCGTCATTTTAAATCTGACACCCGTTTTCAGGGAAAATTATAGGGTTGGTTTGCCCTTTAAAGCAGAATGGAAGGAAATTTTTAATTCTGACGCTGTTGAACTTTTTGGAAGCGGGAAAATCAATGAAGGAATCTATCTGTCTGAGCAAGTAGGCTGTCATTTCAGAGAATATTCTATAAATATGAATATTCCGCCGTTGGGAGCTGTTGTTTTAAAACAAGCAAAATAATTTAGAGTGAGTTAGAGGGGGGAAATTGTGCGGAAAATTCTGTACAGCTGCTTCAAGACTGACGATATCAGGTCCGCTGAAGGAGCGGACAGATCTCTGAGGTCTTTCCGCAGCGTACGAGAATTTTCCGTAGCAAATTGCAGAGGATGGAGGTGACCGGGCAGGGTGGCAGAGGTTTTGGAAAAGAGGCTGATGTTGTCTTGAATTCTTCCGGGAATGGTCTGGTCCTCGGTCGTATTCAGGCCAGAGTTAGTCCGGTGTGAGTCCGGAGTAAGTCCGGGTTTTTCTGTAAAAAGCCGGACTTACGCTGCTCTAACCAGGGGCTAAATCAGGAGTTAATATAAGCAAGACTGGACCAGATCAGGACGCTGTATAACCTTTGGCGAAAACGTGTCCCGTTTTGTATAAGAATAGGGTCAAATGATCTGGAAATTATTGCGATTTGCCAGCTAGGCATCCAGAAAAAAAGAATATATCTGCAGAGAAGGCTTTTTAAGGTTTGCGGACTTTTTCAGCCCGCCAAAGCTTAGGCAGCATTCGAGCAGATGTATTCTTTTTTTAGCCATAAAATTTAGGCGATTTAAAAATTACAAAAAACTAGGCCCTTTTACATGACGCTGGTACTGTCTTTTTTCATGGTTTTCATGCGTTTTTTCATCATTTTCATAGAGTGCATCTTGCCCTCCATATTGATCATGTCGCCGTTTTTCATCATGGAAGTTTTACCGTCGGCCATTTTTACAGTGCCATCGGTCATCACCATAGTTCCATTTTTGAGTGTCATGGTCTCTTTCATTTGCATATGTTTTCCATCTTTCATGACCCACATTTTTCCATCTTTCATCATAATGTGGTCATGCATTTTACCCATTTTTTGGGTATGCATTTTTTTGTGCATGGTGGTGTCTTGTGCCATCGCAGCACTGCAGGTCAGCATAACTAATGCTGTAAATGCCATTAATAGTTTTTTCATTTTTGTTGTTGTTTGTGTTGATGATATTTTGTGTTTTGTTTGTTGCTTAGAATAATATTTTTGTTTATTAAACAATTGCAGTTTAAATAGGTTTTGAATGATTGATGTATTTTTTTCGTTAAAGAAGCCAGATTGCGTATGGCTATGACCTGCCGGAGATTGTTGCGCAGTGGTCATAATTAAAAATGATCCTAAATACATTGCAGTTAATTAAATTAGAATGCGATATTTACTTTTATGTTTTTAAACCTGTTTAAGGGAATTGTATGAAGTCTATGAAATCTTTGTTTTTTGTGTTGATATGTTCTGTATTCTGTTTTAGTGTTGCTGCTCAGGTTCCAGCAACCATGCCTGATTTTAAATTTTATACTTCCGGTCAGACAGGGTTTACAAAAAATAATATTCCTGCCGGAAAGCAGTCATTGATTGTTTTTTTTGATGCAACCTGCCCGCATTGCCAGAAAGTAGCGGGAGAACTTTCCAAAAAGACAAAAGAACTGAGTAAAATCAATATCTATATGGTTTCCCTTGATGAATTCAGGACCATAAATTATTTTATGGAACATTATGCAAAATCTTTAATCGGATTAAAAAACGTAACCCTTCTGCAAGATCGGGATCATGTATTTATACCGTTGTTTTCACCCTCTAAATATCCTTCAGTGTATCTGTATGCTGCGGATAAAAAGTTGAAATTCAATAATTCCGGAGAAATTGAAGTTTCGAAGATCCTGAACAAACTTTAAATACTTCAAAGTCCTGGATGGCAGCCATGGTTTTGTTTTTCTATTAATTTACCCTATCTTTATTAAAATGCGGTGTTGTTTATGATGGCCGCTTTTAAGAGTCAATGGAAAAATTAAGTGCATTTTATTTAGACAGTTTATTGTGTTTCGCTTGCAAATTGCAGCGGGCCTATTTGTCTTATGCACGTGTAAATAGTTCGCATTCTCCCTTTGGATTTTCTTTCCAGCAAAGCAGTAAAGACTTTCTAGTTTAAGCCCCAATCCATTTAGCTTCAAGGTTTGGGGCAAATACATAGAAAATTTTATGGTTGATTTTATGCATGTATGGGAATTTCTTCTCTCATGCTCTTTGTCGCAAACCTTTAGTTTTTATTTGTAGAATAAGCCCTCCGGGCCAGGAAGCAGCATGCGGTTTTATATAGACCGCGAAATTGATTCATCACAAACAGATATTAAAAAACATCATCATGGAAAAGAACCAATTGATCATTACCAAAAAGGAATATGAATTGTTATCCAATCATTTAAAATTAAGCAGCAGATTGTCTGATTTCAACAAGGATAAATTACATCATGAACTCAAGTCTGCAAAGATTGTTACAAAGGATAACCTGCCAGAGAACGCTATTGTTCTGGATTCCCTGGTCACTATACAGGATGAGGAAACTGCACAGGAATTTACCTTTCATCTGGTTACACCTGAAGAGGCCAATATGAGGCTGAATAAACTTTCGGTACTGGCACCAATTGGAATTGCTTTATTGGGATATACCAGCGGAGCACGTGTAGACTGGGAAATGCCAACAGGTGTTAAAAAATTTAAAGTAATCAAAGTCAATAGATATGTAAGTGAAAATGACAAGGAGATCGCATAATAGAGGGTGATTTCGGAGCGTATTGTGCAATTTTTGGTAACTTTGTGAATCGTCTTAAAATTAAATTTTATGTCAGTAAGTACAGAAGAAGAATTTACAGGAATGCAGGAGGTAAGCCGGGCTGTAGCCTCTACGCTAAAACAAATGCGTGAATTTGCTAAGCCCGGAATGTCAACAAAAGAACTGGATGATTTTGGAGGTCAGATACTGGAAAGCTTTGGAGCCAAATCTGCACCGAGACTCACTTATGACTTTCCCGGATGGACTTGCATCAGCATAAATAATGAAGCAGCACATGGTATCCCTTCAGAGGATAAAATTCTTTTGGACGGTGACTTAATCAATATAGATGTTTCTGCTGAACTGAATGGTTTCTGGGCAGATAATGGCGGCTCCTTTGTGCTTGGCGAGGATATTCATCATCACTTGCGACTGGTGAATGCTTCTAAAGAAATTTTATATAAGGCTATTGCTAAAATAAGAGGTGGTGTTAAAATTTCAGAAATTGGCAGACTGATAGAAACTGAAGCGAAAAAACAAGGTTATACGGTAATCAGAAATCTGGCTGGACATGGTGTTGGAAGAAGCCTGCATGAGGCTCCGGAAGGTATCCTGAATTGTTATGATAAATACAATACGGAGCGGTTCCGGAAGAATTCTACAGTGGCTATAGAAACTTTCATTTCTACAAAATCAACATATGCAGTTGAACAGGAAGACGGTTGGACATTGAAGGGGAATAAAGGCGGCTTTGTGGCTCAACATGAGCACACTATTCTGGTCACAGACGGAGAGCCGCAAATTCTGACCATTTCTAACGGAATATTCGATTAAGTCCTGTTTGGTGTAGGGTTGTATCTTTTTATAAACCACTGTAAAGCTTCCTGATCGTTGTTGTTTTTGTAGGCCAGCACAACTTCTGTGTAGATAGACAGGTTTTTCAGATCAGCAAAGTTAATCTGGAGGTATTTATAATGCTCTTTTAAGGAGTGGGGTAAAATGGATACACCCGCTCCGCTTTCCACCAGTCTTAATATAGAATGTACATTGTTTGCTTCGTGGGAGAGCTGGGGATTAAAACCCAGTCTATTGCAAATTTCAACTAATTTCTGATGATAGGCCGGTGCATAATCACGGTTAAAAAATATAAAAGGTTTTTCTTCCAGGTATTTCCCAAGTGTCTCGTTAGACGAAAACCGGGGACTGTCTGCAGGTAAGACTGCAATGAAGGGATCATAAAAAAGTGTATTCAGTGTAAGTTGTGTTGAGGCTATAGGCGCGCGCATAATTCCTATATCCAGTTTTCCTTCCTCAAGGGCGTGAATTTGCTTCTGAGTGGGAAGTTCATAAAGCTGTATAGACAGGTAGGGGAAATGTATCCGCATTTCCTTTAGAACCTCCATCAGCAGGGGATGATAGGTAGAGCTGATATAACCTATCCTGAATTCTCCGTTCAAGTGATTGTGGATTTGTTTAACGGTATTTTTTGTTTCGTTGATCCGCGTTAAAATCTCATCTACTTCTTTTTTAAAATAGAGCCCGGCATTGGTCAATGTAACGCGCTTATTGTTGCGGGTGAAGAGCTGGGCATCCAGTTCTTCTTCCAGTTCTTTAATCTGCCGGCTAAGCGGGGGCTGGGAAATAAACAGTTTTTCTGCCGCTTTTCTAAAATGAAGCTCTTCGGCAACCATTTTGAAGTAAATTAAATGTCTAAGTTCCATTGATAGCTATTGGGTATCGTTTATAGGAGTAATTGATATTTTTAAACTATCAATTATAAAGATAGTTTTGGTTAAATAAAAATGAAAAGATATGAATCATCAAGACAGTAAGAAATCTTCTTTAGACGAGATCAGAGAGCGCTTTGATAATGATGTGGAGCGGTTTTCTAATCTGGAGACAGGTCAACAGACCACAATAGATGCTCCGGTTACCCTTGAGCTCACTACAAGTGCTGCACTTTTTGTAAACCCAGATGCTAAAGCCCTGCTTGATATTGGCTGCGGAGCAGGTAACTACAGTTTGAAAATGCTGGAGAAAATCCCAGGTCTGGATTGTACACTGATTGATTTGAGCAGGCCAATGCTGGATAAAGCAAAAGAAAGAGTTTCGGCAGCAACATCTGGTACCGTAGAAATCTTGCAGCAGGATATATTGGAGGCGGAATTTCCTGTAGAACATTTTGATATTATACTTGCAGCAGCAGTGTTGCACCACCTGCGTGAAGATGCAGACTGGGAACGGGTATTTTCAAAATTGTACCAGTCTCTTAAGCCAGGAGGAAGTTTTTGGATTTCAGACCTTATTGTACACGATGCAGTGCATTTAAATCAATTGTTTACACAAAGGTATGCCGAATACCTTGAAGGATTGGGTGGTCCGGAATACAGACAAAAGGTATTTGATTATATAGAAAAAGAAGATACGCCACGATCCGTTAATTTCCAACTGGATTTAATGAAAAAAGTTGGTTTCAGGGATACTGAAGTATTGCATAAAAACGGATGCTTTGCTGCATTTGGTGGAATAAAATGAAGGTAAAAAGAAAGGGATGTCGCATCCAAGCACATTCCTTTTCTAACCAAATATAAACCTGTATGCTTTAAAACAGCTTTGATTTGGTTTAACACTATTAATTGGAGTTATAGGTATAGACTGAGGGATAAATGAAACCTAGTTTCAATGAAAAATTCAAGATCAACACCAAAATCAATTAAGTAAATTACAACGGAATAGAAATTCATCTATCAAGAAGAACCAGTGAAAGTTACTTTAGCCATTTCAGCCTATGATTATAGACGAAGCTTTTAGAGCTAATAATCCGGTGCCCATCCGGGATTTTACACAATATCCTGAAGTTGGACATTTTTTCTGGCTTGGTGCGTACAGTGACCCTCAAATGATGGAATGGTTGTTCAGGCAACATAAATAGGACGAATTGGTTTATAATTCTTTTCGGATACGGCTGAGCTGGGTAGGGGTAATGCCCAGATAAGAAGCAATATGGTGTTGTTTTAATCTGTCCTGCAAGGCTGGATAATCTTTAAGAAACGCTAAATAACGCTCTTTGGCCGTTTGATATTTTAAGGTGATTTCCAGGTCTTCTTTATCGGCCACCCAATTCTTTTCCAGGTATCTGATATGAAAGATGGCCAGATCAGGAAAGCGTTCGATCAATTTCCAGAAAGCGGCCGCGTCATATTCCAATATTTCCGTGTCTTCAAGAGCATAGATGTTAAATAGGCCAGGTGCTTTTTTAATGAGTGCAGACGTGGAGGATACGAAGGATTTTTCAGGGAAAAACTTCTTGATCACAATGTCGCCGTTATCAGCCACATAAAAATAAGAGAAGAGCCCCTTCTTTACAAAGGCAATAGTTCTGGGAATAGTCCCTTCCCTAAGGTAGAAATCATTTTTTGATATAGTTTTCCTCCGTAAAATCTTTCGGATTTCTCGAATGCATTCTTCAGACAGCGGGGCATATTTAACCATTTCTTCTATGACAGCATCCATATGCAAAGATACCCACAAGAGTGGGTATCTCAAAAAAGCGGTTCTATTTATTCACTAGTACTGCCGTAGCATCTATTTCAATCTGCATATGTGATAGTGCTAATCCAGATACTGGAATCAAGGTGTTTACCGGGTATTTTTCGTCAGGCCAGGCTTTTTTGGATTCTTCAATAAGGACCTGGTGCTTTTCAGGACTATAATCTACAACCAGCGTAGTGAGTTTTGCAATGTTTTTAAGCTGGAGTCCCTTGCTTTTTAAGGCAACACGTAGGTTTTCTAAGGCAAATCGGACCTGTGTTCTAAAGTCACTGCTCAGTTGACCTTTTTCGTCGGTCCCCGCTTGTCCGGCGACAAAAACCAGAGTGCTATTAGCTGGCACAGAAGCTAGGTGCGAATAACCGTGGGGCCTTGGGTCGTATAATCCCTTTGGGTTGGTAATGTCTTGTGCTATTGCAGAGTGTGTTATCAATGCTGAAACCGATGTGATAACGATGGTTTTGATGAAGTTCATGATTGAATAAAATAATTGTGAATAAAAAGGAGTTGATATGCTGAGGCTTTTGACCAGTAGGCATCGTTGTGTGCCCCTGGACGTTCCGTATAGTCGTGGTCAACTTTTAGATCGATGAGCTTTTGGTGCAAGGCCCTGTTGCAGTTTAGGAGCGGGTCATTTAGTCCGCAATCGATGATGATTTTAAGGTCTTTGTTTTTAAGTGCTCCGGCCTGATAAAGGGCAGTATGCTCTTCCCAACTTTTTTGATGGGTTTGAAAGTCGCCTAAACCCTTTTCTATGCCATAAGCATTGGTGAAAGGTCTGAAATCTACAGCGCCACAAATGCTGCCAGCGGCGCCAAAGAGATCCTTATGGCGAATGGCAAGATATAAGGCGCCCTGTCCGCCCATGCTCCATCCATATATGGCACGTTTATTTTTGGCGGGCAGAGTAGGGTAACTTTGGTCTGTAAAAGAAATCAGTTCTTTGCAGATAAAAGTTTCATAGCGGACATTGTCGTCGGCAATGCTGTCAAAGTACCAGCTGTCGTACCCGCCATCTGGAAGGACAAAGATCATTTGATACCGTTCGGATTGTTCCGCAAGATCCGGGATGTCTTGCTTTAAAGTGCGGCTGGGATTTCCCGAATAGCCATGGAGAACATAAACCACAGGAAACCGTTCGGTTTTACTGTTTTTTTCAGGTGTGATAAAGATACACTTGATTTCTTTTTTCATGGCTTTACTGTAAACTGGTATGGTGTCTACCTTCGCACCATAAGCGTAAACCGTGAAAAATAAGGCGAATAAAGTAAATTGTAATTCTTTCATTTTCTTTGTATTTATGATACAAAGAACCAGCTATTTTAAGCGCAAAACATTTACATATGTTGATGAAATGAAAGTATTTGAAAAAAAGAAAGGGATGCCGCATCCACGCACATCCCTTTTCTAACCAAATATAAACCTGTATGAACGGGTTTTACTTTAAGTTTCCGTAATACTCTACGAATTTAGCTAATGCAGAAGAATAGCCCCATTCGTTGTCATACCAGGAAACAACTTTTACAAAGTTATCATTTAAGGAGATACCAGCTTTTGCATCGAAGATAGAAGCATGGTCATCACCAATAAAGTCAGAAGAAACAACTTCTTCGTCTGTATAGCCCAGCACACCTTTCAACTCGCCTTCAGAAGCTGCTTTCATTGCCGCTTTGATTTGCTCATAGGTAGCTGGTTTTTCTAAACGTGCAGTTAAATCTACTACAGAAACGTCTGCAACAGGCACGCGGAATGACATACCGGTTAATTTTCCTTTTAATTCAGGAAGAACCATTCCTACCGCTTTAGCAGCACCAGTTGAAGAAGGGATGATGTTAGAGAAACCACCACGTCCACCTCTCCAGTCTTTTGCAGAAGGACCATCAACTGTTTTTTGAGTTGCAGTTACAGCGTGGATGGTGCTCATTAAACCTTCAACAATACCGAAATTATCATTTAATACTTTAGCGATTGGTGCCAGGCAGTTTGTTGTACAAGATGCGTTAGAAACGATAGTTTGATCTGCCGTTAATTTATGGTGGTTAACACCCATTACATAAGTTGGAATGTCGCTGTCTTTAGCAGGAGCAGAGAAAACTACTCTTTTAGCACCAGCAGCAATATGTTTTTCAGCGTCAACACGTGTTAAAAATAAACCTGTAGACTCAATTACGGTTTCTACACCAACTTCATTCCATTTTAAGTTTGCAGGGTCTCTCTCTGCTGTAATACGGATGGTTTTTCCGTTAACTACTAAATGTCCGTTTTCTACTTCAATAGTTCCATCGAAACGTCCGTGAGTAGAATCATATTTTAACATATAAGCCATATAATCCGGCTCAACAAGATCGTTGATGGCAACAATATCTAATCCTCTTTTTAATGCAGCTCTGAAAACCAGTCTGCCGATACGGCCAAAGCCGTTTATTCCAATTTTGCTCATATTATTTAATTTGAATAGTAGTTAAGTAAATTATATATTGGTTCTTTGGTAATGGTGGTAATTTCGATGCCATGCTTTTTGGTAATGGCTCTTAACCTGTCCTGAAAATGTCCGGCAACGATACCTACAAAATGAATTTCTTTTCCAGGGTGCTGTTTGATCACAGGCAGCAGGTAAATCTTAACATAGAGCTCAAAAGCTTCGTCTATACATTTCTGTATGAAACTATGATTTCTGTTGTCTACGAAAAAATCAAAAAAAGAACTTAGAAACTGCTGTGCCAGCGGTTTCTTGTAAATTCTGTCCAGAACCTGTGCACGGTCCAGATTGTATTTATTGTCGAGCTGGCTGGATAATTCTTCAGGAAGTTTCTCAGTCATAAAACTTTTTAGAAGCATTTTCCCTAAATAGTTCGAAGAGCCTTCATCTCCAAGAATAAAGCCTAAACCAAAATTATTGGCTTCCAGATTTTTTCCGTCGAAATAAGCACAGTTGGCTCCGCTACCCAAAATTCCTATAATTCCGCTATTGGTATAACAAGCAGAGATGGCTGCGCCATATAAATCATCTTTAACAGAGATTTTACTATATTTAAAGAACATCGAAAGGGTTTCAGTCAGCTCGTTGATCCTTTGTTCTGAAGTCGCTCCAGCTGCAAAAACATACATCTTCTTTATGCTTTCTGCATAATTGATCAATGTTGTTTTTTTGTTTAGCATTTGAAGAATGGACTTCTGATCATTAAAACAAGGATTAATGCCGGGCATACTGCATTCTGCGATGGTCTTTCCATCCTTAGCTATCTTCCAAAAAGCTGTTTTAGAACCACTGTATACTACCGCTACCATATGTTATATTGATAAAACCTTTGTCATCTCCAACAGATCACTCTCCAACTTAAAAGTATGATTACTTAAAGCATCATCTATGCTCGTTGTTTTTATGTCATTTCCACGCAAACCAACCATTTGTCTGGTATTGCCTTTCAACATTTCATTAACGGCAGCAAATCCTAAACGGCTGCCTAAAATCCTGTCAAAACTGCTTGGACTACCACCACGTTGCAGGTGTCCCAATATGGTTACTTTGGTGTCGTAATGGTTAAATTTCTCTTTCACTTTTTTTGCAATATCATAAGCTCCGCCGGCTTTATGGCCTTCGGATACAATAACGATACTGGAAGATTTTTTAGTACTTGCACCTGAAGCCAATTGGGCAACAAGTTCATCTATACTGGTGTGGCGTTCTGGCAACAAGACAGCTTCAGCACCGCTTGCTACGGCGCTTCTTAATGCGATACATCCTGAATCACGGCCCATAACTTCTATAAAGAACAAACGGTCGTGAGAATCAGCAGTATCTCTGATCTTGTCAATAGCTTCTATAACGGTATTAATAGCTGTGTCGTAACCCAAGGTAAAGTCTGAACCATAAAGATCATTGTCAATGGTACCTGGTATTCCCATTACTTTAATGTCATATTTTTTGGAAAAATTGCGGGCTCCGGTAAATGTGCCATCACCACCAATTACAATTAATCCATCAATATCACGGGCTTTTAAATTTTGGAAGGCTGTTTCCATTCCTTCTTCTGTTTTAAATGCTAAACAACGGGCTGTTTTTAAAATTGTACCACCAAGATGAATGATATTACTTACAGAGCGAGCATCCATCGGATTAATATTATTATTAATTAACCCCTGATAACCTTGTAAAACTCCAAACATATTAATACCATTGTAAATGCCAGTTCGAACAACAGCTCTTATGCAAGCATTCATCCCCGGAGCGTCTCCTCCAGAGGTAAGTACAGCGATATTTTTTATATTTGGTCTCATCTTAATTATATTACGAATATAGTGTGTATTTACTACACTAAGTAATTTATTTTTATTTTTTTTATGTAATATTGCATCAAGTACATTTATTTGCTTCTGTATTTAAAAATTTAATGGTTTGAAAGAAGATTTACCACAGTTTAATTCAACGTTCTCTATTGATTGTGTTGTATTCGGATTTGATGAAGGAGAATTAAAAGTTCTGCTGATTGAAAGAAATGAAGAACCATTTAAAGACTGGTGTGCATTGCCGGGAAATTTGGTTAGGGTAGACGAGAGTCTGGATCAGTCCGCTTCGCGGATTTTGAAGGAACTTACTGGTCTGGGTGATATTTTTATGGAGCAATATTACACCTTTGGAGATGTGCAGCGCCATCCTCAGGGTAGGGTAATCAGTATTGCTTATTACGCATTGCTGAGACTGGGCGGAGACAAAGCCTTAAAACCCCTTACAAGTTATGCGAAAAAGGCTTTCTGGAAAAATGTAAGTGATCTCCCGAAACTGGCTTTTGATCATCAGGTGATCTTTGAAAAGGGCCTGGAAAAAATTAAGCGAAGGATTAAACATCAGCCCATTGCTTTTGAGCTGTTGCCAGAGAAATTTACACTAACCCAGTTGCAGAATGTATATGAACTTATCATTGGCAAGAAGCTGGACAAGAGGAATTTTAGAAAAAAGATGCTGAGTTTTGGCGTACTGAAAGAACTGGATGAAAAGCAAAAGGGGGTTTCTTTCAGGGCGGCTATGCTGTATAAATTTGATCGGAGGAAATACGCTAAATTATTTGGTAAAGAGATCTCTTTTTAAGACGGATTTCTTTTAAAAAAAATCCCCGGAACTTATATTCCGGGGATTTTTTTATGCTTTTGATTTACTCAAATGATAATCTACCAGGTCATCTATAGGTGAGCGGATAATTTTTCCAACACCCATTTCATACCGGTCGGCCACAATGCTCAGGATATCTCTGAAACTATATCCTACAGAACCCACACAGTTTAATTTGTAGGATTTGTAGTTCGGATAATGGATCACCAGATTCTCAAAGAAGGCTGTGAAAGCATATTCTATCGTAGAGAAAGTATAGTCTTCATAGTTATCTTTGTAGTCGTATAAGAATTTACTGAAACTTGCACAAAAACGGTTCGGCAGAGGTTTGTTGTAGATATGATCAAAAATATCCTCGTTGGTCAGGGCAAAATTATCATAAAAACTTTCTCTTAAGCCTTTTGGCATATAGCCTTTCATGTAATCACTTAAAATGCGTTTTCCAATAAAACAACCACTTCCCTCATCGCCCAGGAAGTAACCAAGAGAATCAATGTTCAGGGTAATGTCGTTACCATCGTAGAGGCAACTGTTTGTTCCGGTTCCGAGAATGGCAGCAAATCCTTCTTCATCACCAAGCAATGCTCTGCAGGATGCCATCAAATCATGGCCTATGCTTATTTTTGCATTAGGGAAAACCTGCTGCATAGCGTCTTCAACAATCTTTCTTTTGGCATCTGTTGAGCAGCCCGCACCATAATAATAAACTTCAGTCAGTTTATCTGCTTCCACGTGGTCTGGAAGAGTTTTTCTTAACGAATCAATGATATACTCTGTGCTTGAAAAGTAAGGATTGTATCCTTCTGTATTAAAATGAATTTTTCTACCTGCTTCATTAATTAAGCACCAATTGGTTTTGGTTGAACCACCGTCTGCAATAACTATCATCTTAATTTGTTTTTGTGGTGATAAAAGTAAAAAATACGACCACTTCTGAGTGATTTTTTTTCATTAGAATCTATTTGTTTTTTTATTCGAATAAAAGAGGCTTCGTCAGATCATTTTTTAATGTGATTTATGCCTTTTTTATTCAATTTAATTTATATTGTTTCAAGGTTGCTCGCCTTAATTTCTGTCGTTTAATTGTCTTAAAAATAAACAAAATTCTCACCTTAAATCCGAAGGATTCTGGCTCGAAAAATGGGGTCTTTTAAGGGGTCTTAAATTACAGAATTAAGATATTGTTAAAAAAACACTAAGCCTAAATTACATTTGTTATTTTGAATTCCAAATTTTAATAGCTGATTTCTGTTTTTTTGACAAATGGAAAGGTGTTTTTTTTAGTATTTTTTATTGATTTAATTCTCTGTTTTATAGTTGTTAAGGTGTTTTTTAATGCAATATTCGATCTGTTTTTCTGAATTCATTTTTTTAAGTCAAAAATTGTAAATAAAAAGCTAATGATGGGAAACTAAACTAATAAAAAGCTAATATTTGTGTTCATGTATTTTAATAAATAGGATGGTAAAGATTGACCTTAGAAGTGATACGGTAACCAAGCCAACAACAGGCATGCTGGAGGCGATGATGAAGGCCAGAATTGGCGATGACGTTTTTGGCGAAGATGAGAGCGTTTCCGAACTGGAACATAAGCTTGCAGTTTTGTTTAATATGGAGGCGGGACTGTTCTGTCCCTCTGGTACAATGACGAACCAGATTGCTGTTAAATGTTTTACGCAGCCGATGGATGAGGTAATCTGTGATCAGACAGCACATGTGTACCGTTATGAAGGAGGAGGGATTGCCTATCACTCTATGGCTTCTGTTCGGTTATTAAATGGCCCAAGAGGCATTTTGACCGCAGAAATGATTGAACGGGAAATCAATGAGGAAAATATACACTATCCCAATTCGAGTCTTGTTGTGTTGGAAAATACGGTAAATAAGGGTGGAGGAGCTTGTTATACGTTAAAGGATATTGAGCCTATTTACCAACTTTGTAAAGCCCGGGGCCTTAAACTTCACCTGGACGGGGCGCGGATTTTCAATGCTTTGGAAGCCACAGGAGATCAGGCTCATGCTTACGGTTCTTGTTTTGATGGAATATCGGTGTGTTTATCGAAAGGACTGGGCGCTCCGGTAGGTTCTGTGCTGTTGGGTTCAAAAGAAACGATACAAAAAGCCAGAAAGATCAGGAAGGTTTTCGGAGGGGGTATGCGGCAGGCTGGGTTTTTAGCTGCTGCCGGTATTTATGCACTGGACCACCAGGTTAGCCGCTTATCTCTGGACCATGCTCATGCAAAGGTATTGGGTGAGGTTTTGTCACAAGCAAAATATGTTTCGGGTGTGATGCCAGTGGAGACCAATATTGTCCTTTTTGATGTTCAAGAGTCTTTTTCTGCGTCGGGAATAATCAATGAATTGAACAAAAGAGGGATTTTATGTAACGCTACTGGGCCAAAAACTATTAGATTTGTTACGCATTTGGATGTTTCCGCGGAAAGGATAGAGCAGGCAGCAGACATTCTGAAGAATTTAATTCCATAATTATATATAGATTATTAATGAATAAAATCTTAATAGCCAACAGAGGAGAGATTGCTTTACGTATTATGCGTTCTGCTAAAGAAATGGGGATTAAAACCGTTGCTGTTTTTTCGGAAGCAGATCGGGAAGCTTTGCATGTGAGATATGCCGATGAAGCTATTTGCATCGGCCCCGCGGCCTCCAGCCAATCTTATCTGGTTGCAGAGAACATTATAGAGGCGTGCAGGAGATCAGGAGCAGAAGCGATCCACCCTGGATATGGTTTCCTGTCCGAAAATGCCGATTTTGCAAAAAAAGTTAAAGCGGCGGGGCTTGTGCTTATTGGACCAACGCCAGAAGCCATGGAAATTATGGGGAATAAGTTATCTGCTAAAGCAGCGGCTTTGAAATACAATATTCCAATGGTGCCTGGAACTGAAGAAGCGATAACCAATGTGGCCGAAGCAAAACTTCGTGCAGTTGAGGTTGGTTTTCCAATTTTAATCAAAGCTGCCGCAGGTGGGGGTGGAAAAGGAATGAGGGTTGTAAATCAGGTAGAGGATTTTGAAGAACAAATGCAGCTTGCAGTGAGCGAGGCCACATCTGCATTTGGTGATGGTTCGGTATTTATTGAAAGGTATGTTTCTTCGCCAAGACATATTGAAATACAGGTACTGGGCGATACGCATGGTCATATTGTACATCTATTTGAACGGGAGTGTTCTATTCAGAGAAGACATCAGAAGGTTATTGAAGAGGCACCTTCTTCTGTACTTACAGAAGAGATCCGGCAGAAAATGGGGAAATGTGCAGTGGATGTAGCACGGGCTGTGAATTATGTGGGGGCAGGAACCGTAGAGTTTATTCTGGACGAGAATCTGGATTTTTTCTTTCTGGAGATGAACACACGCTTACAAGTAGAGCATCCGGTTACAGAGATGATCACTGGACTGGATCTGGTGAAAGAGCAAATCAAAATTGCCAGAGGCGAGGCTTTGTCTTATACTCAGCAAGATTTGAAAATCAGCGGACACGCTATAGAACTCAGGGTATATGCAGAAGATCCGGAAAATAATTTCCTTCCGGATATCGGTTTGCTAAAGACTTATCGTACGCCCAAAGGCAACGGAGTAAGAGTGGATGATGGATTTGAAGAAGGCATGGAAATTCCGATATACTATGATCCGATGATTGCCAAGCTGATCACATATGGTAAAGACAGAGAGGAAGCGATAGACCGGATGGTTAGGGCAATTGATGAATATGACATTACGGGCATACAAACGACATTAGCGTTTGGTAAATTTGTGATGCAGCATGAGATGTTTAGAACAGGACATTTCGATACACATTTTGTGAATAAATATTTTCATGCCGATAGCCTTAAGGCAGAGGACCAGGACGAGGCGTTTATAGCGGCGCTTAGTGCAGTGCTGACCTTAAAAAAACAGAATGTGCCCTACCTATCTGAGGAAACGAGCGTAAAGGACACAAACTGGAGGAGAAACAGAGGTTAATATTAAAGATTTTTATGTTTACAGGAATTATAGAAACACTTGGTGAGGTTAAAGAAATTGTTAAAGAAGGAACAAACCTTCATTTTAAGATCCAGTCTGATATCAGCCGGGAATTTAAGATAGACCAAAGTGTTGCACACAATGGCGTTTGTTTAACCGTGGTTGAATTGAATGAAGACACTTATACCGTTACGGCTATACAGGAAACTCTTGAGAAAAGCAATTTAGGAAGTTTGAAGACCGGCAGAAAGGTCAACCTTGAACGCTGTATGTTGATGAACGGAAGGCTCGATGGACATATCGTTCAGGGACATGTAGACCAGACTGCATTATGCATCAAAAGAGAAACGCTTGATGGGAGCTGGGAATATAGATTTCGTTACGATGCTTCGAAAGGGAATGTTACTGTAGAAAAGGGATCCGTTTGTGTGAACGGAATCAGCCTTACAGTTGTTCATTCGGAACTCAATGAGTTCTCTGTGTTTATCATTCCCTACACGTTTGAACATACCAATTTGCATGAAGTAAATGTTGGGGATACAGTGAACCTGGAATTTGACATCATAGGTAAATATGTAGCCAGGCTGGTCAATAGATAAATTATCTCTTCAGGTCATCTATTTTACTTTTGATGAAGGCCGCAAGTTTAGGATTTTTATCCATTTCCTTGAAGTTTTTCAAGTACAGATTGTAGTAGGTGACTGCATTTTTCTTGTCGTTTAATTTGTTCTCGTAAAGGAGCGCAATATTGTAGTACAGACTGCCATTATTCTCGAACAACAAGCCCCTTTTGTATGCACTGAGTGCTTCATCATTTTGATGATTCGACTCATAGGCTTCTCCAAGCAGACCATAATAAGAGGCCGTTTTTGGAGAAATACCTTCAGTCACAGTCTTATTGAAGAATTTTACGCCGTTTTTAGCATCTCTTAAACCTCTGTAACATAAAGCAATGGAGTAAGAGAGGTTTTCGTTATTGGTGTCTTCCCCTTTGATTCTTAAGAAATAATTCAATGCATTTTTATAATCCAGAAGATCAAAATAAGATTTAGCAAGATGGTTTAATGTCAAAGTTGAGCTATCTCCAAAGCTCAACAGTTTCAGGCCGGTTCGAATCGCTTCCAGATATTGCTTTAGCGCTCGGGCAACAGGTAATTTGATTCTTAATAAATGAAGGTTGGCACTGTCGGCCTGTATCGCAGGTTTTAATACTTCGTCAGCTTTGCTGAAGCTGTTAAATTTGAAATAAGCTTCCGAAAGCGTCGCCGCAATCTCCGGGTCACCAGGGTTTAGTTTATTTGACCGTATCAGATATTTGAGCTGGTCCTCTGATTTACCAGCTTCGTAGTTCAAGTTCTTCTGACTTAGGAGGGCAAGCTGTTTATTTGCATCGAAATTTGCACTATCTATGCTTAGAATTTCTCTAAAATAATTACCTGCCTTATCAAAATTTCCTCTTTTTAAATTTACAGTACCAAGATTGTAAAGCAGGGCTGTGTTTTTTGGTTCCAAAGCATATAAATTAAGATAAATCTGTTCTGCGCTTGAGAGATCTCCCGCCATCATATAACAATAAGCAAGCGGTCTCCATATTTTAACTTCTTTACCATCCTCTTTGTAAAAATTTTGAAGATAATTTACTGCATCAGTATATTGCTGGTTTTCATAATATTCTGTTAATTTAACAGGATCGGGAAGGGATTTTTTTTGAGCATGCAATACAATTGGCAGAAGAAAGAACAGGAACAAAGAGCATATGTTTTTTGTTAAATGCATAGCGGCAGAATATAGGATTTAATGATTTTCTTTAAAACTAAAGTATTAGGTATTGTTGAATAAACCAAAACTTATTGTCTTTGTTTTATCTGCTCAGACATTATTGACCAAACATAACAGGGATATCGTTTGTTGTTTATTCAATAGGATTGATTTTTAATTTAAAAAACAAAATATGGATACTTTAAAGAAGTTTGAGTTGATGGAAAAGATAGTAAGGGAATTAGAAGACTTACAGCACTCGCAACAGGCGCTTATCCAGAAGCTAGGTAAAATAGAAGTGGATAATATAGAATTAGGTGATAAAAGACTGGATAAAGATTTGCCTGATATGCATCAGAGGGTTTCCGATAACCTGGATACGATTAAAGGAATATTGGAATATTTCGCTGAGAAAACCCAAAATTTCGGCGATAAGAATAATGTTGATGCCCTGAAAGAAAAACAAGCCATTAACAACGCCAACGGTTAATCAAAAAGGTGCTCAAATTTAAATTTGGGCACCTTTATTCTTTTAATGGTTCAACAGGTATTTTAATCGTAAAAATGGTACCCTTTTCTGGTTCACTTTCTACAGTGATGTCACCATCATTCCTTTGCATAAATTCTTTACAGATCATAAGTCCAAGGCCTGTTCCTTTTTCATGCATGGTACCCCTTGTAGATATATTGGCGCCACCAAACACATTTCGAACAACTTCAGCCGGCATTCCAATACCTTTATCTTCAATCAACAGATGAACGAAGCCGGTGCGCTGGTAACTGGCAGATATGTCAATGATGCCTCCCGTATTACTGAACTTAATGGCATTGTTGATGATATTTCTAACCACAATCTGTATCATGAGCATATCAGCAAACACGATCACATTGGGAAAAACGTTGTGCACAATTTTGATTTCTTTAATAGATGCTGGGGGCTGATGATAGTCTATTTCATTGATAATGAGATTTCGGAGGTTAAAATATTCTTTATTAATTCCGTAACCTTTAAGCTGGCTTCTGGACCAATGCAGTATGTTTTCCAGAAGATCTGTGGTATATATAATATCTTTACTTAAAATAGGTGCAAGCATTTTGAATTCTTCCGGAGTGATGATGTCATTCGAAATCATTTTAAGCACCTCGGATAAATTAACAAGTGGTGCACGGAGGTCGTGTGCTATAATGGAAAAAATTCTATCCTTTAACTGGTTTAATTTTTGAAGTTCGGCCGCCTGATCTTTTATCTTTAAAGATTCTTTTTTAATAGCAGTCTGGTCCTGAAATTTGACAATAGTGAGATCGCTGTTCAAATTATCGTCGATCATATGTGTGATGTCTGCTTCAAGGTCCAATACTCCCCCGGGAGTATCAATTTTCAGATCTAATTTCCCTGAAGTTTTATTTTGCAGATAGTGCATGAAATTTGGCTGCGTTCCAAACAATTCGTTGGCATGTTTGCCTATAACCTTTTCATTAACAATGAAATACTTGAGGAATGCATGATTATAGTCTATAATCCTTTGGTGCTGATCAAGGATCATAAAGCCATCTTGCATCAATTCCAGTACTTTTTCTCTTGCAACCGGCAAAATATCGAAGAGTCTGAACCTGTAAATCCCAATGGAGATCAGGAAAATGGTCACGATAAATGCGAAGGGAGTAACATCGAGATTTCCGAGGGGCCTATATCCAAGAAGGTAAGAAATATTGGCCATCCAGGGGATCAGTGCACCAACGAGTATACTGTAATTTTGTTTTTTATAGACGGGATCTGCCTTTCTGAATTTACTGATGAGCAAATAGCTTCCTGTAGCCAGCAAAAGATAAAAATAGATGGTGAAAATTCTGTATCCTATTCCCGGAACGATCACAGCCATTGGGAAATCACTGTTATAGCTGATATATAGGTCTTTATAGTGTATGTGGTGGTGAATATTAGACCAAACCAGAATCAAAGTTGCAGCTGGAATGAATAAGGTCATCAGGAGATTAACCGGTTTTTTGAACCAGTGGTCCTTCCCTGTCATTTTTAAACAAAAGAAGAACCAGGTAAGAGGTAGGGTAACAATCCCAATGTATTCAATATTGATGAATGTCTTTATTTGTTTTAATGTGGAGCTAGCCAGTTCAAAGCCATAACCAAGAGACCATATCGCATTGGCGAGCATCATCAACCCAAACCATCGAACGGCACCCCTGTCCCTGTTATATACATAATAGGAGATAAAGAGCGTTATAGTTCCGCAATAGATTAACGTTAGAGAGTAAGAATTAAAGGTAAATTCCATTTAATAACTGACCATAAAAATAACTTCTCATGAATAAAACAACTGATTTTAAACTAGTACAGAATAGTACATAAATTTACATAATATACTTCGAATTAAAAATATTCTTAGTTTTACATAAATTTAAATACTTTACATTAAAACCGATTATGAAAAAAATATTACTTTCTGCATTGTTTCTTTTTGTTGGCGCAGCAGCATTCAGTCAGGTATTACCAAGTTTCCAGTTTGGTATTAAAGGGGGTGCGAACCTTTCCAAGTTTAGTACCAGCAATACATTTGACAGCGATAACCGTGCTGGTTATTACGCAGGTTTCTGGGCGCGTATAGGCGCAGCAGGTATACATTTACAACCTGAGCTTTACTTAAGTGGTAAAAATGCCACGCTAACTAATGATGCTGGGGGAGAAAATAAAGTGAAGTTTACCAGTCTGGATGTTCCGGTACTGATTGGAACCAAGATTGGTGCTGCTGGTATTGGTGTACGTCTAAATACTGGTCCAGTAGTGTCCTTTATCCTGGATGATAAGCAATCTTTTGGTGCTGCCGCAGGAAATGTGTTTAAAGGAGACTTTAAAGGACAGAATTTTGCATGGCAATTTGGTGCAGGCCTGGATATAGGTAGTTTAGGCATAGATCTTAGATACGAGAAAGGACTTTCTAAAATAGGAAGAGACGGATACAATGACACGAAGTTGAACTTGTTTACTTTTGGTCTGGCTTATAAATTATTCTAGAAAAACTATTTATCAACATCTTTTCAACAGAAATATTGTCTTTCTGGCGAATAACAGTGATTAAACCTTCTAGGGTTTTATGAATTGTGTAAAGGGGTAGCTTTTAATAAGTTACCCCTTTTATTTTGGCGTTAAAATTGCTATTGAAAACCGCTAACTAAATCTATTCAATAAAACTGTATGGCCATGAAAATTAAAGAACTATTGCTCAACGGCAGAAGCTTCTCTGAACTGCTGAAACAATTTTCTATCGAAGCGAAAGATGTTAAAATTCAGGATGAAGATACCATCCTCCAGGACAGTAACAGGCAGCATAAAGATATTGTTAAAGAGAGCATTTGCATTGAGGGTAAAAATAAAGACGGCATTGTTAACTTCTTTGGCACCTTACATTACAACTTACTGGATCAGCTTGCAGTTTTTGAAGTTCAGGGTTATGAACAGGTGCAGCAAGCAGGTTAAACCTCTTTAAGTTCATAATTGAAAGCGCCTTTTATGGGCCTTATGGGAGTTTTGCGGGCCTCGCTCAATACTTTTACAAAGCAAGCACCGAAATAGAAGATAAAGGAGGAATAAAATACAAATAACATAATGAGTACTATAGAACCCGAAGCGCCATATATATTTCCTATATTGCTTAATGGTAGCATGATGCGTAATATGTAACGGCCAATTGCAAAAAAGACACCGGTCAAAATTCCTCCTCTGATTGAAGTAGCCCAGGTAGGTCTTCCATTGGTTAGGAAGCGAAAAAGCACCGTAAACCAAATGGTTACAATGGCAATAAACAACAGTTGGTTGAGACCCAGAAGAAGGAACTTGCTGAAGGTTGGTGCTGCAGTTTTGATATAGGCTCCGATAAACACCTGGATACTATCTGTAAGAAGTCCTACAAAAAACAACAGACCTGCAAGAAGTATAATCACCATCGATCTGGCCCTTAATTTCAGTTTAAAATAGAAGGAAGATTTATCTTTGATGCCAATAGACCAAATCTGGTCCATGGAATTCTTGATCACGCTGAATAAGGTAGTGGCGACAAATAAAAAGAAAATAAAGCTAAATAATGTTGCGTACCAATTCTGGTCCAGCCCCCGTATATTCCTTAAAGTTTGCCTTATCTGTTTAATGCTGCTGTCATCCAACAGATTGGCAAGCCTTTCGAAAAGACGGTTAACCAGGACTTTTTTGTCGATAAAAAAACCAAATAACCTGATCAGGATAATTAAGATGGGAGGAAGAGCAAAATTTGCAAAAAATGCAGTGGCTCCGGCCAGACGTAAAGGGTCGTTTTTTTGAAATAACTTGAATGCAATTCTAAAATGTACTACAAATCTCTTTATATCATGTGTCCAGTTCTTAAGCATTCCCCTTTTTATCGCCTTTTTTGAACCGAAAGTACTTATTTTTTATGATAATCCATGTTCATAGACCTGAGCTTTGTAAATGAAACAAGAATGTTATGAATGGGATTTTAAAAGAAAAGCCGGGAAATATTCGCCGGCCTTCTCAGTTTTCACTATGAATAAGTATTTTTAGACAGAACTATAGATTTCCTCTCAGTTCCTGTTCGCGTTCAAGTGATTCAAACAGGGCTTTAAAATTTCCTGCGCCAAAGGATTGAGCACCTTTTCTCTGTATAATCTCAAAGAACAATGTAGGCCTGTCTTCTACCGGTTTAGTGAAGATCTGTAATAAATAACCCTCTTCATCGCAATCCACCAGTATGCCCAATGCCTTCAGTTTTTCAATTTCTTCATCAATTTCGCCCACGCGCTCCGGCATCATATTATAATAGGCTTCCGGAGGTGCACTTAAAAATTCTACCCCTCTGGATTTTAATTCAGAGACAGTTTTAAGAATATCTTTGGTGGCTACAGCAATATGTTGAACCCCTTCACCTTCATAAAACTCCAGGTATTCTTCAATTTGCGATTTCTTTTTTCCTTCTGCAGGCTCATTGATCGGGAATTTAGAGAAGCCGTTGCCATTGCTCATGACCTTGCTCATCAGTGCCGAATACTCTGTATTGATCTGTTTGTCATCAAAAGAAAGAATGTTCACAAATCCCATAACATCCTCATACCATTTTACCGTATCATTCATTCTGTGCCAGCCTACATTTCCTACGCAATGGTCAATATACAGCAAACCTGCATCTGAAGGATTGTAATCACTTTTCCATTCTTGATAGCCAGGTATAAATACACCTTCATAGGCCTTCCGCTCTACAAACATGTGGATCGTCTCGCCATAGGTGTAAATCCCGGACATACGGACCTCACCATGCTCATCAGTCAGGGTAACAGGCTCCAAATATGGTTTTGCACCCCGTTTAGTTGTTTCTTCAAAGGCGCTGTAAGCATCATCTACCCATAGAGCAAGTACTTTAACACCATCTCCATGCTTTTTAACATGTTCTGCAATTGGACTTTCTGATTTTAGGGCTGTGGTTAAGACCAAACGAATTTTTCCTTGCTTGAGTACATAAGACGCTCGGTCGCGAACGCCGGTTTCCGGTCCTGCATAAGCCAGGGATTGAAATCCAAATGCTGTTTTATAATAATGTGCAGCTTGTTTCGCATTTCCTACATAGAACTCAATGTAATCGGTTCCATTAATGGGCAGGAAATCCTGTGCTTTAGAAATCTTTTCTGCGAATGTTTGTGTTGACATTGTTCTTTTATTTAATAGAGTTAGTTTCGTGTTTTTATTCTATGTTGATCTGCCAGCTTTTATGATAACTCTCATCCTCAATGCTCAGGGCATCTTCAGTCAGCATCAATGGACGGAAAGGATCAATCATCACTGCAAGTTCTTCTGTCTTTTCTTTTCCAATAGATTTTTCTACTGTGCCCGGATGAGGGCCATGGGGAATACCGCCCGGATGGAGTGTGATTTGTCCCTTCACTACGCTTTTTCGACTCATAAAATCCCCGTCTACATAATAGAGAACTTCATCGCTGTCTACATTGCTGTGGTTATAAGGAGCTGGAATAGATAAAGGATGATAATCGTATTTCCGGGGTACAAAAGAACAGATCACGAAATTATGCCCTTCAAAGGTTTGATGTACCGGCGGTGGCTGATGTAAACGCCCTGTTATAGGTTCGAAATCGTGAATGGAGAAAGCCCATGGGTAATGAAATCCGTCCCAGCCAATAAAATCAAAAGGATGCGTACCGTACGTATAAGGATAGATGAGCCCTTGTTTTTTAATGAGAACTTTAAAATCACCAAATTCATCTATAGTTTCCAGGTCGGTCGGTTTCCTGATATCTCTTTCACAATAAGGTGAATGTTCCATTAACTGACCATATTCATTGCGATAGCGTTTTGGACTGCGTATAGGACTGAAACTTTCTATAATAAACAGGCGGTTGTTCTCCCCATTGAATTCCATCTGGTAAATCGTGCCGCGGGGAACCACAACATAATCGCCATATTCAAATTTGATCTTTCCAAAACCAGTTTTCAGCGTTCCACTGCCTTCATGGATAAAGATCACTTCATCCGCCTGGCTGTTCTTGTAAAAGTAATCCGTCATGGATTTTCTTGGCGCGGCCAGAGAGATATGCAGGTCGCTGTTGACCAATACGGGCTTTCTGCTTTTCAGGTAATCATCTTCCGGTTTGATGTTGAAGCCGATCAGACTGGTATGTTTCAGGTGTTTTTCCCGTGCAATTTTCGGTTCCACAGAGTAAGGTTCTCCCAGTGATTTTACAATAGTAGGGGGATGGCAGTGATAAACAAGCGAATACAGGCTTGAAAACCCTTCGGTAGACACCAATTCTTCGGCATAAAGTTCACCGTCAGGTTTACGGAAAACGGTATGACGTTTTGCAGGAATTGATCCTAAAGTATGATATATAGGCATATCGTTAGATATTTGGTTAACGTAAGTAACTTTGTTAAAAACAGATAAAAACGGGAAACGTTTTATAAATCAGAGCGTAAGCGTACGTCCTAAAGAAATGTTACAGGAAAGAATATTGAGCAAAGATGAGCTTGGATAGCATAGCATACCTGAAAGCCGCCAGGATCTGGCTGGAAATCTGTTTCTGATAGGTAAGGTTACTGTCTGTCATAATTGTAGTGCTAAGTTAATGAATTTATATTTAACCATACAAGTCCATCACCTCTATTTATTTCTGCAAGTTTTTATAACCAGGATTGGACTAATTTTTTCTAGCTTTGGCTGTCAAAATCAAATAACCGTATGAAATGTACCAGGAAATGCTGATCCTTACAGATCGTACCTAAATGTAAAAAGTATGAAATTAGTATCTTATAAGACAGAAGACACAGAACATCTTGGTGTATTCGTAAACGGACACATTTACAATTTAAATTCTTGTGATAAACAATTACCGGATGAAATGAATGCTTTTTTGCAGGGTGGAGAGGTTTTGATGGAAAGGGCAAAGAAAGTGGATGGCCAGATCAAAGCAGGTGAAATAACACCTAAAGAAGAGGTTTTTTTCGAACTTCTGGCACCAGTGCCTCATCCAACGTCCTGCCGCGACGGTTATGCCTTTCGCCAGCATGTGGCAGCAGCCAGACGCAATAGAAAAGTGGAGATGATTGCAGAATTTGATCAGTATCCTATCTTTTATTTTACCAATCATAACGCGATCCAGGGACCTGGCGAGATAGAATGCATGCCTGATCATTTTCAAAAACTGGATTTTGAACTTGAGGTTGCCATTGTTATTGGAAAAAAAGGAAGAAATATTACGGCTGCAGAAGCAGACGATTATATAGCAGGTTACATGGTGATGAACGACATGAGTGCAAGAACACTGCAGATGGAAGAAATGCTGTTGAACCTTGGCCCGGCTAAGGGAAAGGACTTCTCTACCGTGATTGGTCCCTGGCTGGTTACTCCAGATGAGCTCGAAGCTTATAAAACGGAGGCAAAACCAGGTCATACAGGTAACGCCTATAATCTTAAAATGATTTGTACGGTAAATGGAGTAGAAGTTTCTGCCGGGAATATGGCGGATATGGACTGGACATTTGCAGAAATTATAGAACGTTGTGCCTATGGTGTGGACATTTTGCCTGGGGATGTGATTGGTTCAGGAACGGTCGGAACAGGTTGTTTCCTGGAGCTGAATGGTACTGGCTTGTTAAATAATCCGGATTTCAAACCACAATGGCTGCAAGATGGTGACGAGGTTGAAATGGAAATTACCGGTTTGGGCAGGCTGATCAATACCATTAAAAAGGCAGATTCCGATTTTTCTATACTTGCCCTTAAAAAATAATGCTGACGATAAAAACATCTGATCTGAGCCCGGCGCAATTGCAGAATTATTTACAATATGCGATTGCACCGAGGCCCATTTGCTTTGCAACTACCATAGATCTGGAAGGAAATATCAATCTCAGTCCATTTAGTTTCTTTAACATGTTTAGTACTAATCCACCCCTGTGTATCTTTTCGCCTGCAAGGAGGGTTAGAGACAATACCACCAAACATACTTTGGAAAATGTGCTGGAGGTGAAAGAGTGCGTGATCAATATTGTGAATTACGCCATGGTTCAGCAAACCAGTCTGGCCAGTACAGAGTATGGCAAAGGGATTAATGAATTCGAGAAGGCCGGTTTGACCATGCAGCCTTCTCAACTGGTTCGACCTCCCAGAGTAGCCGAGGCGCCGGTTCAAATGGAATGTGTCATTACAGAGGTGATCCATTTAGGTGAAAACCCCGGCGCGGGTAACCTTGTACTCGCAGAAATTAAACTTATCCATATCAAGGAAGAGATTCTGGATGGGGAGGGTAAAATAGACCAGGCCAAAATAGATCTGGTTGCCCGTTTGGGAGGAGATTGGTATTGCCGGGTTACACCAGAGAACTTATTTAAAGTAGCCAAACCGCTAACCACACTTGGAATAGGTGTTGATGCCTTACCTCATGCGGTCAGAAACTCATTTGTACTGACTGGTAATGATCTGGGTATGTTGGGGAACGTAGAAATGCTGCCTGAAGCCGAGGAAATAGAGCTGATCCGGTATCATCCGGCAGTAAAAGAAGTTCTGGATGCGACTATCGGAGATGCGGGTACCCGTGAACGGGAGCTCCATGAACTCGCACAACAATTGCTGCAGGGGGGATATATTCAGGAAGCCTTGAAAGTAGTGCTTCTGGAAACTTAGATGATACTGACCGCTTTTAGAAATCTGCTTCGGTAATAATCATCCATTTGTGTAATCGTTACACCATGAGCCTTACCAGAAGTAGAGTGGATAAACTTGATCTCATCTCCATTGATAGAATAAATGATACCTACGTGCCCGATTTTTCGGACGCGTGGGTTAGTTCCTGTAAAGATCAGAACGTCTCCAACTTTTGCATTTTCCAGAGACACAGGCGTTCCGGCATCAGGAAACTCCCTGGAAGAGCGAGGTACACTGAATCCAAAATTTTCAAATACATAACTCACAAAACCTGAACAATCGAAACCTCTTTTTGGATTACGGGAGGCATAGTGGTAAGGGCTTCCGATCAGGGTCTTTGCAAAGTTGATCAATTGACCTGCAGTTTGCTGTGCGGGTAATTGCAAAACCAGTTTCTGAACAATTTGCTGAAATTTTAGAGGAACAACAGTTTGTGACTTGCCTTCCAGAGCGAAAAAGAACACAAAACAAAAAAGTGTAAGGGTTTTCTTCATATATAGCCAAAGATATTAAAATATTTGTGGCATGGTTATAATGTTGATAACTTGATGATTATCGCCCCTACACCCTTATTTAAGGGGTCGTTACGGCAACTGGAATAATTTTTCCGTTAAAAAATTTGTGTCCGGTCTTTGCAAAATCAGCAATATATTTACCCATTTCAAAAGCCATGACAGGAGACTGGTAACCTGGAAAAGCCTGTTCCAGCATCTCTGTCTGAGCCGATCCAAGCGCGAGACAATTGACCTTGATACCAGTTTCGGCCAGTTCGAAAGCAAGACATTCCGTTAAGGTATGAAGTGCAGCCTTACTGGAAGAGTAGGCAGACAGGCCTGGAAATTTAACACTACCCTGAAATCCTCCCATACTACCTATATTGACAATATGGCTGCCACTTTTCATCAGGGGTAAAACATGTTTGATCATATTAAAATGACCCAGTACGTTACTTTGAAGCATTTCTGCAAAATCCTGTGCACTGGTATCTTTAAAGGCCTTATTGATCAAAGCACCCGCATTATTGATCAGAATATCCACATGTCCGAGTCTTTCGGTTAAGAAGGGGATAAGAGCTGCGTAGTCATCATTTACAATATCAAATTCTACCGGAAGTAAATGGCAATCCGGATTGATACCTTTGGCTATTTCCAGTAGTTTTCTCAGTTTATCTGCAGAGCGGGCAATGCAAACGATATGATTTTCCGTTCTTAAACTAAATTCTAAAGCGGCTTCGAAACCAACTCCGCTGCTGGCACCTGTAAGTACTATATTCATGTGTTAATCTTCTTCTGTAATTAATTGGTTAACGGGATTCTCGATAACAATAAGGCCGTCGGTAATGAGTTTTCTGTAATCTGATTTTGTTGCTGCTTTGTCGGTAAGGTAGCTGCGCAATTCCTGTTCCAGTTCCGGAAACAACTTTTTATGGTAAACAATTTCCAGAATTTCCAGGGCACAAAGCCAGTCTTCGGGATATTCGTTCTTCAGAAACAGGAATAATGCCGGTAATTCTTCTGTATGAATGTTTTCTTCCCTGATGGAGCGGACGCGGGCATACAATTGATGCAAATGCTGCGTATGTTCATCATAAGTTATTTTATGTGTTTTCTTCTGGCTAATGTGGATGATTTCATCAAAGGCTTCTTTATCTGCCGATCCGTTAAATACGGAAATGACTTTTTCTCCCACGGCCATATCGTAAGTACCCCACTCTGGCTGGAATAAGATATTTCCGGAGGCCTCTTTTACCGTACAATTCACCAGGCTGATCAGGATATTTTTGCTTTCGTGCTGAACTACCCGGGTAACCTCTCCCTTTACGTGGATGCCACTTTCAAAAATAAGGTCTGCGTATTGTCCTGCATAAATACCATATTTCTCCAGTTCAGCAGCATTCATGTCTTCAATAGGGGTGCTTATCCCTTTTAGTTTTCCTACAGGTGAAGAAAATCCATCTTTGTGATAGTGTTTGCTATGGCCTTCCAACTGTTTGTTGGCAACAGCCAGCGCAGTGCCTCCCGTAGTCTTAATGAAACTCAATTCGCCCTTCTCATTTGTACCCATATCGGTAAATATGCCCGTTACCTGCAAACCAGAACTGTACACTGCGGTTGCAGGGTTTTTGCATTCTATGGCTTTATGAATGCTTTCTGCTCCGCCACGTCTGAAAGACATGGTATCTGCAAATTGCTCCAGAACATCAATCAGATTCTGGAAGGTTTCTGTGACAAACAATTGAGGCTGAGGTTTGGTAATATCGTACTGATAGTTGATGGTGTCAATGGTATACCACAGCTTTTTAACATCTTCTTTCATACAGGTGGAACTTTCCCCGATAGATGAAAGCAAGCCGGCACCATAGATTTTTGGATTTTCTAAAGTGCCAATCAGGCCATACTCTACGGTCCACCAGTGCAGGCGGCCAAGTAAGGCCATTTCCGAGGGTTCACCCATATTGTCTGCAATTTTCCGTAAGTGTTTCTCTGCTTTCTCTATTTCTGTTTCATTGGCGTCTATGGCTTCTTTTAAAATAGACAGATGACGTATGGCCTCATAGAGTTCAAAATCTTTGGAAGAAAACATTGCTTTTGCACCGATAGAACCAAAATAGCTTAAATAACTGTTGTAATCTGCATCTGCAATGATTGGAGCGTGTCCGGCCGATTCATGAATGATATCGGGGGCAGGTGTATATTCTATATGATTGATCTGGCGAATATCGGCAGCAATAACCAATACATGATAAGCCTGATACTCCATAAAAGCAGCAGGAGGGATAAAACCGTCTACAGTTACTGCACCCCAACCAAGCTTGCCCAGGTTGTCATTCATGGTCTGAAGATCAGGGATGCGTTCTATACTTAAGCCTGCGCGTTGCAGGCCTTTTATGTATGGATAATAGGCAACGTGTTTCAGGTAGCTATAATTCTGGCGCATCACATAGCGCCACACCGCCTGGTCTATTGGCGTGTATTTTTCATAGTGCTGTTCCACAATGAACTGCCTTAGATGTTTTGGCAGTTTAGCCACTTGTGGATTGTTAAAGTCGTTGAAATCGGACATCACAGTTTTTTATGATCTGGTTAGTTAAATCAGTTGGGTAAAGTTAAACAAATAAAATCTAGAGGAGTTAATGTTGTTGCCTGGTTTGGAACAGGAATATATAGGGTTGAGTTCTAAAAGGGTATTGCGAAATTTTTAAATTATTTATTTTGCTGATGGTGATTAAAATATTTTTTGAATCTACATTGGTGGGTTATTAACTAAAATTTTACCGATTAAGAAATGTATGATGGAAACTATTTTGAAAAAAATCTTATCCCTGAGGATTAGAAAGGGAATGCCGCAAAAGAACATTGCGGAAGTTTTGCATGTGACCGCTTCTACTTATTTTAAGATGGAGATGGGGGTAATCAATATTACGTTGTCGAAATTGCTGTTGATAGCACAGGCACTTGGAGTTGATTGCGCTGCATTGCTGGATCAGGAAGATCCTGAGCAGGATCCTCTTGAGGCTGAATTAGAAGAAGATGAACGTCTGTTGAGCCAGTATCGCAGCAGGATTATTGAAGAACAGGGGAAATTAATCAGTTTGCTGGAGAAAAACGTGGAGTATACAAATGAAACCAAATAGAGAGAACATGGTTATGGAAAATGTAATGAAGTTATTAAGCGAGGCCAGTGCCAAAGAAAGAAAAAACATCGCGCTTGAACTTGGAATCGCAGTTAGAACCTATCAGAAGATTGAAAATGGACAAAAGGAGATCAACTTAAACCAATTGTGCAAGATTGCAGAAATATTTAAAGTAAGAAGGGGAGCTCTGGTTACACCAGATCATCTGCGGCCCCATTTATCCAGTCCTGAAAAATTATTAATGCTGCAAAGGCTCAAACAGGCAGAAGATACCTTATGTGCTTTGAAGGAAAGAATTGAGAACTTTAAGACCGAGTTATAAATAAGGGTTATTTTCTGACTTTGAAGGAGAAATGTTTTTGTGCGAAATAACTAAAAATAGCCAGAATAATGGTCGTAACGGCCTTAGCTATGGTTGGATAAAAGCCAAATGCCTCAACCAGGACTTTTATGAAACCGTAGTTAAGGCCAATATTTATGGCCACTACAAAGCCGTAGCGAAACAACTGGATCCGGCCTTTTAAATTAGAATGTGTAAAAACCAGGTATTTGTTTAGCGCAAAGCCAATCAGGAAAGTAATGAAAGATTCAATGGCCAAAGCAGCGATAGGTGCAGTAACCAGCAAACCATCCATCTGCACATCTTTCTGATGGAGGAGGAGGTTATAAACGATAAAATAGACAATAATTCCAGATGCGGCAGTTGTTCCTCCCGAGGCCATGTACCTGAAAGTATGCAGGGATATCCAGCGGGAAAAAGGGGGATAAAAGAAATCTATGATCTTTAATAGTGCCTTGCGCATGTTTGAAATTTGGGCGAAGTTAAATCTTAAGATTTGGAATACCAACAAAATCTATAACAGCGGCGTATTTATAGCTGGGGTGTTGACGGATGCTGATCCCAACAATATTCAGGCCATAGGTACTGTTCAGGATATTCTTGCGGTGCCCCAGGTCGGGAACACCTTTGTCGATCAGCAGCACACATACATTTGCCAGACCATTAGAAAAACCAAATGCCAGATTTTCAGCCATAGACCGATTGGGATAATATTTTGTAATCCTGTCCTTCATGGTACGGCCGTCGTAGGAATTATGTCCTGCAAGATTATGATTGTTCATGTCTTTTGCATGCTGCAGAGAAACGTAGGTTAATGTTTCGTCGGGATAAAACAGCCCTAGATTTCTGATTTTTTTAAGATCAGCTTCCAGACTTTTGTAGTACCGGTCATTTTTTGCGATTTTAAGCTCGTTATAATTGCTGTACTGCTGCATCCTTTGGTTATAATCAGCGATAAAATCCTGTAAATAGGTGTTGAAAAATCGTGTGCCATCCATACGAACAAGATTCATATAGAAAATAATGTTTTTTTCCTCCTGGGAGAGATATGGTGTATTCTTTGCAGTGTTCGCCATTTCCAGTTCTTCTTTTGACCAGGAATTCTCAGGAGAATGGAAAGGCTTTTTCCCTGCAAAGACAATCAGAGGGAAAATTAAAAATATAGTTATAATGGTAGATTTCATGGTATGATAAACGTCCTGATTTTCATTTTATGTATACAGGTTACATTTTGGCCTGGTTCTGGTCTGTATTTAGCTGGATAAAAACTAAAAGGGCCTGTAAAAATACAAGCCCTTTTTAGTTTTTATCTCAGCAGGTTCTTCCAGCTTACTTTGCTCTCAATGATCGACTGAAGATCCTTGATTTCAATTCGCTGTTGCTCCATCGTATCACGGTGACGGATGGTTACGGTATTATCTTCCAGCGTCTGATGATCAATAGTTAAGCAAAATGGCGTTCCTATAGCATCTTGTCTGCGGTAACGTTTTCCAATTGCATCTTTTTCTTCGTAAGCACAATTGAAATCGTATTTTAAACTGTTCATCACTTCTTTTGCTTTTTCGGGTAAACCATCTTTTTTGGTCAATGGGAAAATCGCAACTTTAACAGGTGCTAAAGCAGGGTGCAAACGTAAAAGGGTTCTGCTGTCCTGTTTATCCCCTTCACTTAAATCTTCTATTTCAAAGGCATTGATCATGGTTAATAAGAACATACGATCTAAACCAATAGAAGTTTCGATAACATAAGGAACGTAGTTTCCATAAGGTTTGCCTTCCTCATTCAGGTCGTTGTCAAAATATTGCATCTTTTTACCCGAAAATTCCTGGTGCTGCGTCAGGTCAAAATCCGTACGGCTGTGTATACCTTCTACTTCTTTAAAGCCAAAAGGGAATTCAAATTCAATATCTGTAGCTGCATTAGCATAATGCGCCAGCTTAACGTGATCATGATAACGGTATTTTGCAGGATCGGTGCCCAGGGCGGTATGCCATTTTAAACGAGCTTCTTTCCAATAAGCAAACCACTTCTGATCCTCTCCCGGGCGAACAAAGAATTGCATCTCCATTTGCTCAAATTCACGCATCCTCATGATGAACTGACGTGCAATAACCTCATTTCTAAACGCTTTTCCAATTTGAGCGATTCCGAAAGGAATTTTCATTCTTCCAGACTTCTGTACGTTTAAAAAGTTGACAAAAATTCCTTGTGCGGTTTCAGGACGAAGATAAACCTCTTCAGAACCTTCGGCCATTGCGCCAAACTGGGTACTGAACATCAGGTTGAACTGGCGTACTTCTGTCCAGTTCTTTGTACCACTAACCGGACAAACAATATCGTGTTCTTCTATTATTGTTTTTAAACGGGGCAGGTCTTCTGCTTTCAATGCATCGTCCATTGCTGCCTGGAGTTTGGCAGCTTTATCTGTTTTGCCGTCTTTTTCATAACGGGCAATTTTATCTTCAATTAACTGGTCTGCGCGGTAACGTTTCTTTGAATCTTTGTTATCGATCATCGGGTCGTTAAAACCATCTACGTGTCCGCTGGCTTTCCATACTTTAGGGTGCATGAAAATAGCAGAATCAATACCCACAATGTTTTCGTGCATCTGTACCATGGCCTTCCACCAGTACGTTTTAATATTGTTTTTTAATTCAGCACCAAGCTGACCGTAATCATATACAGCACTCAGCCCGTCATAAATTTCACTGCTTTGAAATACAAAACCATATTCCTTGGCATGAGATATTACATTTTTAAATTGTTCGTCGTTATTGTTTTTGGCCATAATACTGCAAATATATAAAGTTGGGCATAAAAAATATTGTTATTTTTGACGGAGGAGATTAATCTGATGCATTTCGTTAGGAGGGTATATAATAATACGGCCGTCGTCCTGAATTTATTTCAGGACCCCGCACCTGCTATTCAAACCTTGCTTAAACGAGATCCTGAAATAAAAAAGATCAAAAATTGAGTATAGAAGTAGAATCTTTATCTAAGCATTATGGATCGCAAATAGCGGTAAACGCGATCAGTTTTAAAGCGGTACCAGGCAGGATCATGGGATTCTTAGGTCCAAATGGCGCAGGTAAATCCACTACAATGAAAATGCTCACCGGATATCTGCAGCCCAATTCTGGAAAAGTACATGTAGGCGGGTTTAATGTACTGACCCAAGGTATGGAGGTAAAGCGTATTATGGGATATTTACCAGAAAATACGCCTCTATACACGGATATGTATGTAAAAGAGTTTTTAAGTTTTGCAGGTCAAACCTATCAGCTTAGTAACTTGAACAGAATCGTTGCAGAGGTGATTGAAAGAGTGGGACTGGGGCCGGAACAGCACAAAAAAATAGGCCAGTTGTCTAAAGGTTATCGTCAGCGGGTTGGCCTTGCCCAGGCTATAGTTCATGATCCAAGGGTTTTAATTCTGGATGAACCCACTTCCGGACTGGATCCAAATCAGCTGGCGGATATCCGTAAATTGATTAAGGAACTGGGAAAGGATAAGACTGTTGTTTTTTCCACACACATCATGCAGGAAGCTGAAGCGGTTTGTGATGATGTGGTTATTATTAACAAGGGTAATATTGTTGCAAATTCCTCTCTGGCCGATTTGAAGAAGGATCAGGATTCTACATTATTAGAGGATATTTTTAGAAAATTAACTACATAAAATTCTATTTAAATATCCAAAAAGCTGAATTGGCAAAATATTTGCATACGGTGCGGGTAGAGAAATGTTTCTCTTTAAATTAAACGAACTTTATGAAAAAATTATTTTTACTTACAGCAATCGCAGGTGTTTTAGCTTTTTCCAGTGCTTCTGCACAGAATAGAAAAGATCCTGCTATGGGTGGAGCTAAATTAAGCGTTGGTGCGGAATTTGGATTACCTACCGGTAATTTCGGAGACTTTTATAAGTTGGGTGTTGGTGGATCATTGGTTTATATCGCGCCGATTGCAGAAAACTTGAAAGTTACAGGTAGCGCTGGTTATATAAGCTATTCACCTAAAGAAGTTTTGGGTTACAAAGGACCTAGTTCTTCTTTTATTCCGGTTAAAGCTGGATTAAGATACTATTTTGTTGAAAATTTCTATGGAGCTGCTGAATTAGGTGCAGCATTTGCAGGCAAAAATGCAAGTGGAACTGCCTTCGCCTATTCGCCAGGTATTGGTGTTGAATTCCCGGTGGCTGATAAAGCTTCTATTGATCTGGGTGCTCGCTATGAAGGATGGTCTAATAACGGAACCTTATCTTTCTTTGGAATCAGAGCCGCAATTAACTTCGGTTTGTAGATTTTAAAATACATCAAAGAGAAGGCTTTCCATATTTTGGGAAGCCTTCTTCATTTAGATGATATTTTTCTAACTTCGGCGTCATTATATACATGCATGTACGCAGCTTTTAAAAGAGAATTATTTGCTTTACTGAACTCCCTGATGGCTTATATCACCATTGGTGTCTTTTTATTGGCTGCCGGATTATTGCTGTGGGTTTTTCCCGATACCTCAATTCTGGACTATGGCTATGCAGAACTTAATGGCTTTTTCAGCCTGATTCCATTCCTGTTTATTTTTCTGATCCCGGCCATGACCATGCGCTCTTTTGCCGAAGAACGGAGAGAAGGTACCTATGTACTACTGGCTATACGGCCCATTACCGACTGGCAGATTATCCTGGCTAAATATTTCGCCTGTCTAACCCTGGTGTTGTTTGCTTTGCTGCCAACCCTGGTCTATTATTTATCTGTATTTCAGCTTGGATTGCCTTCCGGAAATATTGATACGGGTGCGGTTATCGGATCCTATATCGGCTTGTTACTGCTGGGAAGCTCGTTTACTTCGGTAGGTATCTTTGCTTCTTCATTAAGTAAAAACCAGGTTATTGCTTTTGCCATAGCTGCTTTTATATGTTTTCTTTGCTACACGGGCATTGATGCGATTGGAAAGATTCTTTCCTTACAATCGTTTGAAACCCTATTTAGCAACCTGAGCGTAAATGCACATTATCAGTCATTGGGCAGGGGAGTGCTGGATACCCGTGATGTGATCTACTTTCTCACATTTGATGTACTTTTCCTAAGTCTAACCCGTTTTGTGATCGGAGGCAGAAAATGGTAAGATCGAGAGGCTTTCAGTTAATTTCCGTAATTGCAGTACTGATCGGACTGAATATAGCCGGTCAATACCTATACACCCGGTTTGACTTTACCAAAGAGCACCGGTTTACATTGAGCCCTAAAACCCAGGAAATTTTAAATAAGCCGGTCAAAGAAATCAAGGTGACTGTTTTCCTGGATGGTGATCTGCCCCCCGCATTTAAAAGACTAAAAAATGCGGTTCAGGATTTGCTGGGAGATTATAAAGCCAACTCCAAAACAGACTTTAAAATTGTTTTTGCGGATCCGATATCAGGTTTACCACAAAATGAGCAGGATACAGTGATCAGCCATTTGTATAGTATAGGTGTAGAACCTACGAGCCTTAATATCAAAACAGATAATGGATTTACACAAAAAACAATCTTCCCTATGGCGGTTGTCCAATGTGATCACCGGCAAATTCCGATAAAGCTGTTACAGAATCAGGCCGCTGCAGGGGGATATGAAGAAAATATCAATAATTCCATTCAGAACCTCGAGTATGCCTTCACTTCAGCTATAAAAAAGGTTGTTACGGGCGAAAACCCGAGAATCGGTTTTACAGAAGCTAACGGAGAACCGTCAGATACCTATTTGGATGATGCCATAAAAAGCCTCTCTGAAAGTTATGAAACAGGAAGGGTCAATTTAAAACTCATTGATCAGGCAGGCCTGGATAAACTGAAAGTCCTTTTTATCGTTAAACCCCGCGAACAATTCTCAGAAGCTGAAAAATATAAGATCAATTACTTTGTAATGAAGGGAGGTAGGGTGGTCTGGAGCCTGGACCAGGTGAGTGCAGATCTGGATAGTTTGAAAGGAAAAGGCGAACAACTGGCTTTTAACAACAAACTTGGACTGGACGATCAGCTTTTTACTTATGGTGCAAGGATCAATTATAACCTGGTGGCAGACGCCAATTGCGTTGAAATTCCGCTGGCTATGGGCAATACACAACAAATCCAGTTGGCACCCTGGGTTTATTATCCTTTGATGCTCCCGGATTCTGCCAGTGATCTGGTTAAAAATATAGATGCTATAAGAAGCGAATTTTCCAGTACTGTAGATACCATTGGGGTTAAAGGCATTAAAAAACAAGTGATCCTCAAAAGTTCTGCATTCAATAAAGTACACAACACGCCTATGCTGCTGGCCCTGCAGACCGTGGCCGAACGTCCGGATCCCAGAGATTATGCCAGTACGCCTAAAACTCTGGGGGTGTTATTGGAAGGCAGGTTTCCTTCTCTTTTCCAGAACCGGGGCGTACCTGAAGGAATATCAGTTCCGTTTGAAACCCCTGACCGTAGCCAGGCTACTAAAATGGTGGTCATTGGAGACGGAGATATTTTTAAGAACCAGGTCAGTGCAAAAGACGGCTCGGCCTTTCCGCTTGGATTTGACCGGTATACCCAACAGAATTTCGGAAATAAATCATTATTATTAAATATTGCAGATTACCTGGCTCATGATGATAATTTAATTGAATTGAGAAATAAAGAGGTTAAGATCAGGTTATTGGATAAAACTAAAGTGCATGCAGAAAGGCTGAAATGGCAAGTCCTTAATGTTGTTTTTCCAATATTGGTGTTGATATCGTTCGCAATTTTTCAACATTATTACCGTAAACGTAAGTATGCAAGGTAATTTTTATATTTTTGAGAATTGACAAGATCATATTATGAGATTTATAGTTTCCACTTCAACATTATTAAAACATTTACAAACAGTTAATGGTGCGTCAAGCAGCAGTACTGTTTTGCCTATATTGGAGAACTTCCTTTTTGAAATTAAAGAAGGCAACTTAACCATTTCAGCTACGGATCTGCAAACCAGTATGACTACCTCTCTACCGGTAGAGTCAAAAGAAGGCGGTAAAGTGGCCGTACCGGCCAGAATATTACTGGATACTTTGAAAACCCTTCCAGATCAGCCTATTTCTTTTAATATTGATGACAACTCTTTCTCTATTGAAATCAGTGCGGGTGATGGTAAATATAAATTGAGCGGAGAAAATGGAGATGATTTCCCTAAAATTCCGATTGTAGAGAATGCCTCTTCTGTAAATTTGCCTGCATCTGTATTAACTGAGGCCATTACCAAAACCATTTTTGCAGTAAGTAACGATGAATTGCGTCCAGCAATGACAGGGGTATTCTGTCAGTTGTCTGATCAGCACATTACCTTTGTAGCAACTGATGCCCATAAATTGGTGAGATACAGAAGAATGGATAGCAAAGCGGATAAAACCACTTCCTTCATTTTGCCTAAAAAGGCTTTGACCTTGTTAAAAGCGGCATTACCAAACGGAGACATTAACGTATCTGTTGATTATAATGCAACCAGTGCCTTTTTTAAATTTGAGAACATTAACCTGGTTTGCCGTCTGATTGATGAGCGTTATCCGGATTACGAAGCCGTTATTCCTGCCAACAACCCAAATAAACTGGTCATCGATCGTGCTTTGTTCCTGAATACCTTAAGAAGGGTGGTTATTTTTGCTAATAAAACCACACACCAGGTTCGTTTGAAGATCAGCGGAAGCGAGCTAAACATTTCTTCGGAAGACCTTGATTTTGCAAATGAAGCGCATGAGCGTTTAAGCTGCCAGTACGAAGGAGAAGACCTTGAAATTGGTTTCAATGCAAAATTCTTAATTGAGATGCTGAGCAATCTTTCTGGTGAGGAAGTAACTTTGGAACTTTCTACACCAAACCGTGCAGGACTATTGATCCCGCAAACCAATGATGAAAATGAAGATGTTTTGATGCTGGTGATGCCAGTCATGCTGAACAGCTATAACTAATTATATTTATTTCAGTTATATAAAAAATGGCTTGTATTAGATAAGCCATTTTTTATATAACGCTCATGGTAAATACCCTGATATTCCTATTTTTGGATTTAATTATACTGCCTTGGAACTTTTCTCACAATTATTAGACTTTATTCTCCATATTGATAAACACCTGGAGGAGATCATCAGGGATTACCAAACCTGGACTTATCTTATCCTTTTTCTGATCATTTTTGCAGAGACCGGATTCGTTGTTACCCCATTTCTTCCCGGAGATTCCCTGTTGTTTGCGATGGGTACTTTAATTGCCGGAGAAAATACAGGATTAAATATTTGGGTCATGTTGCTGATTCTTATTGCCGCCGCTATTCTTGGTAACAGTTTAAACTACAAACTGGGTAGCATTCTGGGGATAAGGGTGTTTAGCGAAAAGAACAAAATACTGAAACTCGAATATTATCATCAATCACACGAGTTTTTTGAAAAACACGGTGGTAAGGCAATCATATTTAGCCGTTTCCTGCCCATTTTCAGAACAATAGCCCCATTTGTTGCCGGAGTTGCCAAAATGCCATTTGGCAGGTTCACTTTTTACAATGTAATAGGAGGTGTAGCCTGGATTGCAAGTTTATTGCTGGCAGGTTATTTCATTGGTCAGATTCCTGTTGTGAAAAAGAATTTCGATATCGTGATCATAGTGATTGCGGTGGTTACATTCCTTCCCGCAATACTGGCCGCTGTTAAATCAAAATTGAAAAAGAAGGAAAATAAAACGGTCTAGTATTCACGTCCGATAATTGATCCCTTTTCATATTTTAAGTTTTCTAAGGTTTCTTTTTGTCTTTCTTCTGTGGTAAGGTCAGTTCTTTTGAGCTGCTCCATATCCGGCTGGCCTGCGTCTACCCATGCAGAATACCAGAAGGAACCGATGTATAGGATAGCCAAACGCATCTGACGTTCTACCATATGGTTCATGGCCTCATGATAAGCTTTGGAATAATCTTCGGAGTATTGCCTGGTCAACAAGCCTTTTCTTTTGGAAAAACTATATTTTCTATAATGGGGAAAGCTCAGACTTAAGCTGGCTTCCAGTTTCAAAACAGAATCCACTAAGGTGTGCGTATGGCTGACCATATTCCAGGCTTCCTGCAATGGCTGGGTAATGTAAAGGGCTTTACCAACCCGGTAATTGTAACGATCCGCATAGAGCTCGGGCAACCTGCTTTCCCAGAAAGCATGAATGCCCACCTGGTTTGTAAGCTGTCCATTGTGGTTGTTGGTTGTATGCAGTGGTACATGTGCATCGGCAATGTAATGTCCCAACTGGGCAGAACAGACCAGTATTTTAACAGAATCTTTTTGCTTAAAAGCATTAACCAGTTTCAGATAGCTTCGTTGAATATGCCAGGGGAGTATTCCATTCTCCTGGAGCATTTTCCTGCCATATTTTTTTAAAGCGAGGTCCCATTTTCTTGGAATACTGTCTATGCAGTTTTCATAAGCTTCCACATCGAGATAATGTCTTGGGGCTTCTGCGGTGTCTGCATATCTTCTCTTATCCGGATCAACCGCATGATCTGACAAATAAGTAATATTGGATTTGTAAAACCGGCTGATGCCTTTAGGTAAGGTAAATACAGCCAGACGGTTGATTTGCTTATGGGCATAAAATCCCCAGGATCCGAAAACCAGGAGTGTTCCCATCAGGGTTACGTAAATAAAGACTTGCTTCATTTACGTAAAACTAAAGATCGGGAATGGAATATTTGCTATGCCTTAAATTGATGTACCTTTCATGGCCTGGGCCACAGCGAGATCCATCAGGCGCTCAGCAAACGGTCTGGTAAATTCGTTCAGCTCATCTGCCTTTTTAAGAATCTCATCTTTGCCTCCAGCCTGTAAGGCAGATTTCAAGGCCTCAATATGGATCAAAGTATCTTTTCTTTCTTCTTCAGTCAGCACCTGTCCGTTCTTTTCTACAAAACGTTCTGCGGTATAAACCAATTGTTCCCCCTCACCTTTGGCTTCAATCAGCATACGTTGTTCTACATCACTCTTTGCATAGGTAATGCTGTCAATCAGCATTTTTTCTACGGCATCATCCGTTAAACCATAAGATGGAATAACTTCAATCTCTTGCTTAACTCCTGAACGCAGTTCAATAGCTTGAACAGTTAAGATACCATCTGCATTTAAGACGAAATTAATATCCACTTTAGGTAATCCCGCAGGCATGGAAGGAATCCCTTTTAAATCAAATTCAGCTAGCTTTCTGTTCTCCTGCACCAGGTCACGTTCGCCCTGGAACACAGATATTTTCATGTTGACCTGACCATCGATAGAGGTGGTATATTGTCTGCCTGCCTTTGTCGGTACTTTTGCATTTCTGGGGATGATCACATCCATCAAGCCACCCATGGTCTCTATACCCAGGGAAAGTGGGGTTACATCCAGTAAGAGGATGTCAGAACGATTTCCTGCAAGAATATCGGCCTGTATCGCCGCACCAAGAGCAACTACTTCATCCGGATTGATCTGATCATGGGGTTCGCGGTTAAAAAAAGCACTGACTTGTTTTTTAACAAGCGGGGTTCTGGTAGAACCACCCACCAATACCACTTCATCAATATCAGCAGCATTGAGTTTGGCATCTTTAAGGGCTTGCTTACAAGAGTCCAGCGTTTGCTCAACTTTAGAAGAAATCAAGTCTTCAAATGTGTTTTTATCTATGCTGCACCAGATATCGCCCAGTTTCTCATTAAATAAATTCTGCGTAGACAAGGCTTTTTTTGCCTCTTCGGCCTTTAGACGGAGTTGTTGCATCAGGCCTGCGTCGTCTTTCAGTTGTTGCTGGTCCAGTTTGTTCTTTTCAATCCAGTAATGGACAATAGCCCGGTCGAAATCATCTCCGCCCAGGAAGGTATTTCCATTCGTTGCCAGAACTTCGAAGATTCCATTTTGAATAGATAAAATAGAGACATCAAATGTACCTCCGCCAAGATCATATACAGCAATGGTTTTCTGCTGAGCAGGATCTAAGCCCAGTCCATAGGCTAAACTGGCTGCTGTTGGTTCATTTACAATCCTTAAAACATCCAGACCAGCCAATTTACCCGCATCACGGGTGGCCTGGCGCTGACTATCGTTAAAATAAGCAGGAACTGTAATTACAGCCCGGTTTACCGGTGTTTTTAAAGCATGTTCAGCCCGGCTCTTAAGCTCCTTTAAAATCTCTGCCGATAACTCGATTGGCGTATAAAAACGATTTCCAGCTTTGATCTTTACCAATGCATCCTGATCATCATCAATGATTTTGTACGAAAAGGTATCCTGATGGCTGGCTACATCCTTATAAGAACGGCCAAGCAAGCGTTTTACAGAAAAAATGGTGTTTTCGGGATCTGTAATTAAAAATTCTTTGGCATCATTTCCAACAAGGGCATCGCCCTGGGCATTAAAATGAACCACTGAGGGTACCAGAAGACCTTTGCCCAGGTCATTGATCACTTGCGGATGTTTCTCAGGATTGATAAAAGCAACCAAACTATTTGTTGTTCCTAAATCAATTCCAACGATGATCTCTTCTTGTTGTAAAGAACCTGTTGCCAGGTTAATGGATATTTTTGCCATAGTCTGGCAAATTTAGGAATGTTTTTAATGCTTTTCTTATTTAAACCGCTAATTTGATGTTTTGGTGATGAAAGCCCTCTGCCTTATTTTAATTCTTTCTCGTGGAAATTATATACCCAGAGTACAATATCCTGGTAACTGTTTAAGCCTTTCTTCTGATTGTTTAATTTTAAAAAGTTATCAAAGGCTGCCCCAAAATAATCGACCATGTCGCCATTATATTTTCTCCAGAATTCCCGGTCCTTTTTGTAGTTGAGCAGTACACCGGGGTTAATGGTTTTATATAAGACTTTGTAATCATCGGGAGATTTCATGCGGATTTCGAATAATACATTTCTTAATATAGAATAATAGCCGGAATAGCGAAAGTCAGGATTAGTACTGCTGGTGGAAACCAGGTAGCCCACCAGGTTGGCTTCATCTTCTCTTGCTACTCCAATCTGATGCGCAATTTCGTGGCAGGTGATGAAGGGCAGTTCGGTAGGGGGAATACGCATATTCACATTGGCTTCTCCGGAAAGGGGACTGTAATAACCTTCAATTCCAATCTTTGTAATGACCCAACTGTTCAGTACAGGCTTTACCGAAGGACGGGTATAATTGAAAAATCCTTGTTTCTGCGCCAGCAGATCGTAGGCCTGTTTGGCACCTTGCCGAAGCTCTTCGATCGTGTAAGTTGTTTTGTGACCAGCAGGCCGGTGGTCTTTCAGCTGTTGCAATGCATTGATCCGGCCGATCAAAAAATTTCCAAGCATCACCAGTTCTTTTACATTGTATTTTTTATGGCCAATGGCCAGAGTAGAAGATACAGACGGTCTGGAATAATTCAGGCCCCAAAGAAGTTTAAAAGCGATATAAAGGATCAGCAGAAAGTTCAGGAGTTTTAAGGGAATCAATACCCGGTGTTTGTGCTCAAGCTGTTTTCTGTATAGCGTTTTAATAAAAAAACAAAGCTTCCAAACTATATAGCCAATCAGCAGCAGGTACAGAAAATCGCCCAGTGCAAACGGAAAAAGAAAGCTTATTGACCTTAAGGCTACGGAAACAATAGGATAAAGGCCACTGGAATACCAGCTCTCGGTTAAACTGCTGCTCAGGCCACAGGTAAAAATTAAACCTGCCAGGACAAGTTCAATAAGAAATTGCCTTAAAGCAGGTTTATAGGTTTTATTCATTATCTGTTAAAGGTTAAGCGGCGTCCTTTCTCATTTGTTGTGAACTTTCCCTTATGGTAGGCAAGGTTACCGGACACAAAGGTATGCGTAATGTCTGACTGGAATACCTGACCTTCAAAAGGTGACCATCCGCATTTGTACCAAAGGTTTGCACGGGTTACCTTAACAGGGTCATTTAGGTTAACCAGCACGAGATCTGCCCAGTAGCCCTCTCTGATAAAGCCTCGCCGGTCAATATTGAAACAAGTAGCCACGTTGTGTGCTGTCTTTTCAGCGATCTGTTCCAGGGTTATTTTCTTCTGATGATACATCTCTAATAAAGCAGGGAGCGCATGTTGCACCAGGGGGCCACCTGAAGGCGCCTGCAAATAGGGTTGTTCTTTTTCTTCAATGGTATGAGGAGCATGGTCAGTAGCAATGATGTCAATATGGCCATCCAGTACACCTTTTAAAATGGCATCTTTATCCTGCTCTGTTTTTACAGCCGGATTCCATTTAATCCAGTTTCCTTTTTCGGCATAGTCCCGGTCATCAAACCAAAGGTGATGTACACAGGCTTCTGCAGTAATTCTTTTATCTTTCAAAGCGGTCTTGCTGTCGAACAGCGCAACTTCTCTGGCGGTGGAAATGTGTAAGATATGTAATCGGGTATTGTGCTTTTTAGCCAGCTCAACGGCCATAGAAGAGGAGATATAACAGGCCTCAGCACTTCTGATCAGCGGGTGCATATCGATGGTGATTTGATCTCCATATTTTTCCTTATAAATGGCCATGTTGCGGCGTATGGTCTGTTCATCCTCACAGTGGGTGGCAATCAGCATAGGCGCCTCTTTAAACAGGTTCTCTAAAACTTTTGCATTGTCTACCAGCATATTGCCCGTTGAAGAACCCATGAATACCTTAATGCCGCATACATTTTTAGGATCTGTTTTAAGTACCTCTTCCAGGTTATCATTTGAAGCACCCATAAAGAAGGAGTAATTGGCCAGTGATACATCAGAAGCTATTTTATACTTGTCCTGCAGCAGTTCCTGGGTTAATGTATTTGGAACTGTGTTGGGCATCTCCATAAAGGAGGTGATGCCTCCTGCAACAGCAGCCATGCTTTCCGAAAAAATGTCCGCTTTATGCGTTAATCCGGGTTCCCTGAAATGTACCTGGTCATCAATCATTCCAGGAAGCAGATGTAGCCCTTCAGCATTGATCTCCAGATCAGCACTTTGGCTGATCGAAGGAGCGATCTTTTCAATAAATCCGTCTTTGATCAGGACATCGGCAATAAATATCTGGCCCTCATTGACCAAAGAAGCAGCTTTTATCAGAATGGTATTCATATGCTCCAAAATTAGGAAAAAAATTAAAATCAATTCTATAAATTCAGGCCGATGATGACTATGCAGTTTTATCGGCCACTAAATAAATTTTGACTATTTTTGCAAAATGCCCAAAAAATTCGAAGAGTTTAACCTCAACCGACAGATCCTGAACGCCGTAGAGGACGCGGGGTTTACTGTTGCCACCCCAATACAAGAAAAGGCCATTGCACCGGTACTCTCCGGGCAGGATATTTTTGGAATTGCCGAAACAGGAACCGGAAAAACTGCTGCCTATGTTTTACCTATGCTTATGCAGTTAAAATATGCACAGGGCGATTCCGCAAGGGCTTTAATTCTTGCTCCGACCAGAGAACTTGCTATGCAGATTGCTGAACAGGTACAGTTGTTTTCTAAATATACCGACCTCCGCTCTGTGGTGATCTTTGGCGGAATAGGCCCTAAAACTCAGATAGAGAAGCTCAAGGGAGGTGCCGATCTGATCATTGCCACACCAGGAAGATTTTTAGATCTTTACCTGGCCGGACATATCAATACCCAATATTTGAAATTCTTAGTGCTTGATGAAGCTGATAAAATGATGGATATGGGCTTTATCGGTTCCATCCACCGGATATTGGAAGTGGTTCCCCGCAGAAGACAGAATTTGTTGTTTTCGGCTACCATGAGTGACCTGGTTCAGAAAATTGCAGGAGATTTTCTGAAACACCCCACCATTATTGAAGCTTCGGCGCAAGCTACACCGGCTTCAACGGTAACCCAGTCTCTGTACGAGGTACCCAATTTCAAAACCAAGATCAACCTGCTGCAGTTCCTGCTTAAAAATGATGAGGAAGTCAAAAGGCTCATCATCTTCTGTAAAACTAAAACTGTGGCCGATAATATTTTCAGCTTTA